>Ga0209013_10000327_pt1 | contig 41610 bp, 35 predicted proteins | sample Cruoilmetagenom2_FD_187291 | JGI IMG/M metagenome (GOLD analysis project Ga0209013, IMG submission 187291) | Oil polluted marine microbial communities from Coal Oil Point, Santa Barbara, California, USA - Sample 2 (SPAdes) (version 2) | ecosystem: Environmental > Aquatic > Marine > Oil seeps ...
GGGGGATTGTAAACTGTAGTTTTATAGGCGCACGAACCATCGTTGAAAGAAACAGCAACATTGTAATTTTTTGCTGTCGGGTCAGTACACCCTTTGCTGTTTTCCTGCGATTTAATACCGCCCGAAAAAAGAGTGATCAGAAGAAATGCAATAGTTATTCGTAGCAATATATGAATGGTGTTTCAATTATTTATAAAAGTCATTTTTTGCTGCGTGTAGTGTGTTTTTCAGCAGCATGGCAATGGTCATAGGGCCCACGCCACCCGGAACAGGTGTGATGTACGAGGCTTTTTTCATTACTTCATCGTAATCAACATCACCCACAATACGGTAGCCTTTTTCGTTGTCAGCCGGCACACGGTGAATACCTACATCAATTACTACGGCCCCGTCTTTCACCATATCGGCCTTTACAAACTGAGGTTGCCCGATGGCGCATATGAGAATGTCAGCGCTTCGTATGTATTCTTCCATGTTCTCGGTTTTACTGTGGCAAATAGTCACTGTAGAATTCCCGGGGTAGGTTTTTTTTGCCATCAGAATACTAACAGGAGAACCTACAATATGCGAGCGACCGAGAACAACGCAATGTTTACCTTCTGTTTCTATCTTGTACCGTTCCAGTAATTCGATGATGCCAGCCGGGGTTGCCGAAACAAAAGAAGGCAGGCCCAAAGCCATTTTGCCAATGTTCACAGGATGGAATCCATCTACGTCCTTTGCAGGGTTAATCCGGTTCAATACTTTATCAGTATCAATATGTTTCGGCAGCGGAAGCTGAACAATGAAACCGTTTATCTCCTTATCGTTGTTTAAAAAGTCGATCGTTTTCAGGAGCTCTTCTTCCGTAGTGTCGGCAGGGTACTTATAAACGGAAGAAGTGATACCAATACGCTTTGCAGCTTTTTCTTTGCTGGACACGTAGGTCTGGCTGGCAGGGTCATCGCCCACCAAGATGGCTGCGAGGTGCGGCGCCTCTTCGCCACTGTAGATAATTCGGGCAACTTCCGATTTTATTTCGTCTTTTATGACCTGGGCCGTTGCTTTGCCGTCAATGATCCGAGCTGTTTTTCGTTTAGCCATGAATATTTATTATCTGATTAATGGTTGACTGTTTCAGTTGTTATCGTTTCACGCCTTTCATCATTTGCGATAATCCGCGGCCTCCGCCTTTCGACATCATTTTCATCATTTTGCTGGTTTCAGCAAATTGTTTGATCAATCGGTTTACTTCCTGGATTTGGTTACCACTGCCCCTGGCGATACGTTTCCTCCGGGATCCGTTCAGGATTTTCGGATTTTCACGCTCTTCCGGCGTCATCGAATGAATGATGGCTTCAATTCCTTTAAAGGCGTCATCGTCAATATCTGTGTCCTTTAGGGCTTTGCCCATCCCCGGTATCATTCCCATCAGGTCCTTCACATTTCCCATTTTTTTGATCTGCTGGATCTGTTTCAGGAAATCGTTGAAGTTAAACTGGTTTTTGGCAATTTTCTTTTGAATACGGCGGGCTTCTTCTTCGTCAAATTGTTCCTGCGCTTTTTCCACAAGACTTACAATGTCGCCCATGCCCAATATTCTGTCTGCCATCCGACTGGGGTGGAATAAGTCTAAAGCATCCATCTTTTCACCAATCCCGACGAATTTGATGGGTTTGTTAACAATTGCCTTGATAGTCAGGGCGGCACCACCGCGGGTGTCACCGTCCAGTTTTGTCAGTACCACACCATCGAAATCAAGCTTGTCATTGAAGGCTTTAGCTGTATTCACGGCATCCTGGCCTGTCATTGAGTCCACAACAAAAAGTATCTCATGCGGATTGATGGCATCTTTGACAGAACTGATCTCATTCATCATTTCCTCATCAACTGCCAAACGGCCTGCTGTATCCACAATAACCACATTCTTCGCATTATTCCTGGCATGCTTCAGGGCATTTTTGGCAATCTGAACAGGGTTTTTATTGTCCTCTTCGGAATAGACCTCTACGTTAATTTGTTCGCCGAGCACCTGCAACTGGTTGATAGCAGCAGGCCTGTAAACGTCACCGGCTACCAACATCGGTTGTTTTCCTTTCTTCGTCTTGAGGTAATGGGCAAGTTTGCCAGAAAAAGTAGTTTTACCAGAGCCTTGCAAACCGGCAATTAAAATAACGGCAGGATTAGCACTGATGTCAATATCCACCTGTTCCCCTCCCATCAGTTCGGCCAGTTCGTCATGAACAATCTTTGTCATCAATTCACCCGGTTTCACTGCCTGCAGCACATTCTGGCCCAAGGCTTTTTCTTTAACATCGCCGGTAAACTGTTTGGCTATCTTATAACTAACGTCTGCTTCAATCAATGCCTTCCTGATCTCTTTGATCGATTCGGCTACATTGATCTCTGTGATTCTTCCCTGCCCTTTAAGTATCTTAAAGGACTTCTCAAGTCTATCGCTTAATCCTTCAAACATATTATTCGTGTTTTTTCAGGCTGCAAAAATAACAAAAGCAGCTACACTAAACCATGTCGCTGGTTAATTACCTGTAATAAATCTCATCGCAACATTTAACAGTTAAGTTCCGGTAAATAAGCTTGTTTGCTAATGGAGAGCGAATTTGTCCCGAAGGATTCAGTCATGCACCCGTTGGCGCGCGTCTGACGCACAGCCATTCGTGCAGAGACTCGTACCTTTGTTTTTATTATCGTAATCATGCAGTTTCCATGTTTGTTCCGCTACCTGTTTGACTTCCCAAATATAACCGTTTTTCCTGCTGCCACAGCTGGAAAGTGAAAAAGGTGCAACTTGTGGTTACGCTTTTATATGTTTCCGTTGGTTTCAGGCACAAGTCCCTTCCCTGCAGGCACGGCTTCAGACTCGAACCAGGGGAATGCAGCCATGAATATAGGGGGCGCGTTGATAAAGACACATTGCGCTTGGTGATTTGTTCAAAATTTATAGCTTTGCAATTAATCAAGCTTGTAGTTCAATTGAAAGAAATTCTGGTCAGAACAGCATCAGGAATAGTATTTCTGGTCATAGTACTTGGTTCTATATTACTTCATCCCATAGCATTTTTGCTTGTTTTTGGAGCTTTTACCCTGTTGGGTTTAAAGGAGTACTTCAATCTCACAAAAATACCAGAAGGCAATGTGCGTGTTTTTTATATGATCTTAGGTTTGCTGTTCTATTTTTTGATCGGTTTAATTGGTATCGGTTGGCTGGAAGTTGCCTACGTCATATGGATTGTTATCGTTTTTCCGGCTGTTGTGACAATTCAATTGTTTACTTATAAACAAAGTTGGACAGAGACAGGATCAGTGTTGACGGGTTATCTATATGTAGCTGTTCCCTTTGCTTTGATGAATTGGTTTGTTCTCTTATCGAGTCATACAGGATACGTAGCTAATTACCTGCTTTTCAGTCTGTTTATCATCGTTTGGTGTAACGACATTTTCGCTTACCTGACCGGTTCGTTTATTGGAAAACATAAGCTATTCGAACGTGTTTCGCCCAAGAAAACATGGGAAGGGTTTGCAGGAGGCCTTGTTTTTGCCCTGGTTGCCGGCTATGTTTCGTCGCTGTTTTTCGTTGAGTTAAGTTTGCTTCAATGGCTTGGTCTTTCGTTCATAATAGTTGTTACTGCCACTTTGGGCGATTTGTCTGAATCGATGCTGAAGCGGTACGCAGGAGTGAAGGATTCGGGCAGTATCATGCCAGGGCATGGAGGTGTGCTCGACCGTTTCGACGCGGTTTTATTTGCCACCCCGTTTGTGCTGATCTATCTTAATATAATTATGTGATGCGGATACATAAAGAAGGATATAAGGTTATTTTGGTCACTATTCTGATATTGATGGCTCTTGTGTTGCTGGTGATGTGGCTGATTCCGAATCCTTATGTAAGGTATTTTTTATACTTTGGGTTTTTCATGCACTTGTTATGGACGATGCGTTTTTTTCGTTACCCGGAAAGAGTAGTGAACAAAGGAGATGCATACATTCTTTCATCAGCTGATGGTAAAATTGTTGCGGTTGAAGAAACTTATGAGGAAGAGTATTTTAAAGAAAAAAGATTATTGATCTCTGTATTTATGTCACCTTATGACGTCCATATTAATTGGTATCCGTTCAACGGCGTGGTAAAATATGTGCAATACCATCCCGGATTATACCTTGTCGCGTATCACCCAAAGTCGTCGGAGAAAAATGAACGAAACAGTATTGTCCTCGAAAAAGAGAAGGGAAAAGACGTATTAATCAGGCAGGTGGCAGGAATCATGGCCAGGAAGATCGTAAATTATGCCAACGTAAACGATGAAGCACATCAGGGGGCTGAATTTGGTATCATTCGTTTTGGTTCGCGCGTGGATTTTTACCTTCCTTTAAACGTAGATGTTAAAGTGAAACTCCACGAAAAAGTTCGTGCCAGGAGAACGGTTATTGCTGAATTCAGGGAGTCTGAAGTTTAAAGCCCGAAGTCTGATATCTGAACGTAGCCTTCCCTTAAGCAGATTTTTCTTTTTGTTATAAAAACTTCTTGAGTTCAATTAAGTCGTTAATGTAGAATGTTGCTCCATCGGTGCTTGATTTCTTATCCGGATCGAATAACACCTGATCCATCCCTATTTGTCGCGCACCCACAATATCCACGCCTATGTCGTCTCCAATCATCAGGCTGTCGCCGGCACGCGCTTTAGTGCGGTTGAAAGCAAAACTGAAAATTAAGGGATCGGGTTTTTTAACGCCTGCTTCCTCAGAGGTTATAATCTCATTAAAATACTTATCTAGCTTAGCCGACTTCAACTTGGTAAACTGTACCTCACTAAACCCGTTAGTGATGATATGTAAATGATAGTGCGGATATAAATAGGCAAGTACTTTGTGTGCATTGGGAAATAGATGCACCAGCAACGGGCTGACTTCTACGTAATAATCGCCAATCTGCTGCGCTAGTTCTTTGTTGTTAATACCGAATTCCTCCAGTGTGTGTGCAAACCGAAGCCCCCTGAGGATTTCTTTGGCGAGTTTTCCCTCGCGGTACTGGTTCCATAAAATGTCATTATGGTAGGTGTACTTTTTTATAAATAGCTCAACAGAATCTACTCCTTTGCTTTTTAAATCGAATTTGTTGTAAATTTTGTGAAATGCTTCGATAGAGCTGGTATCAAAGTCCCATAAGGTCCGGTCAAGGTCAAAAAACAGATGTTTGTATGGTTTCTTCATAAGCATACAAAACTAAATAATTTATCGCCTGCATTGCCGGTCATTATTCAAGGGTTAATGCATCCAATTGCCGATGGAATTAAGTACATTTGTGCCTTTATTTCACAGGCTATGAAAAAGATCAGAGTTGCCATCAATGGTTTCGGGCGCATCGGCAGGATTACCTTGCGAAAAATACTCGAAAAGAACACTATGGAAATAGTCGCCATTAATGATATTACGGACGCAGCCAACCTGGCTCATCTTTTCAAATATGATTCAGTCCAGCGGCAGTTTGACGGAGAAGTGGAGCACAACGATAATTATATTGAAGTAAACGGGCAGAAAATAGTGGTTTACTCCGAATCCGACCCGTCGAAATTACCTTGGAAAGAGCTCAATATTGATGTAGTTATTGAATCGACCGGACAGTTTGTGGAACGCGACCAGGCCATAAAACATGTAACGGACTCCGGAGCACGGAAAGTGATTATTTCGGCGCCGGCAAAAGGAGAACACGATCATGTTAAGTACGTTGTATTAGGCGTTAATGACAGCATCATTGACAGAAACGATGTAATTATTTCCAATGCTTCGTGTACAACCAACAACGTAGCGCCCCTCATCATGATTCTTGATGAACTGTGGGGAATTGAGAAGGGCTTTATTACCACAGTGCATTCTTACACAAAGGACCAGAATCTGGTTGATGGCCCGCACAAGGACTGGCGGCGCGGACGCGCAGCAGCTTATTCCATTGTTCCCACGACAACCGGTGCTGCCAAAGCGGCTACAAAAATATTCCCGCATTTAGATAAGAATCTGGGTGGTGCAGGTATTCGCGTACCTGTTCCTAACGGTTCGCTGACTGATTTCACGTGTACTTTGAAAAAATCAACAAGTATTGAGGAGATTAATCAGGCTTTTAAAGAAGCAGCAGAGACACGACTGAGGGGAATACTGCAGTATACTGAAGATCCGATAGTTTCTTCCGATATCATTGGGAATACGCATTCCGCTATTTTCGATGCCAGTCTTACGGCTGTTCTGGGTGAAAAGAACAAGCTGGTAAAGGTAGTAGCCTGGTACGACAACGAAATGGGATATTCGTCGCGCTTAGTAGAACTGATAGAGAGATTTGCGTAGGTTAATCTGTAAAATACTTTAGGGACATTTTTCCGTTTTCAAATACCCCGTACGAAAAATGAGAAATCCAGTCTCCGAGAATAATGGCTTCTGCTTTCTCGCTAATTTTTATCTGCATCGGTATGTGCCTGTGTCCGAAGATCAGGTAATCCAGTTCGGGATATTCTATTATCTTTCTCCGGGCGTACTGAATAAGCATTTCGTCATCAGGAATAGTCTTGGTTTCCTTCTTTCCCTCTTTGGAAAGATTGGCCAGCCGGCTCTTTTTTGAGAAATAAAGCCCCATGCGGGCACCAATATCAGGATGCAGCCATTTGAACAGGAATTGATTCGGTTTGAACTCAAAGATTTTTTTCAGGAATTTATAACCGTTGTCTCCGGGACCAAGCCCGTCTCCGTGTGCCAGAAATACTTTTTTTCCATCAAATTCCATGAAGGCCGGTTTCCTGTGCAGCTCAACGCCTGCCTCGTTTTTCAGGTAGCTGAAAGCCCACACATCATGATTGCCCCTGAATAAATGAACTTTTATTCCTTTGTCGGTCAATTCAGCTATTTTTCCAAGCAGACGTACATAGCCTTTAGGGACTACGGTTTTATATTCAAACCAGAAATCAAAAATATCACCCATAAGAAAGATTTCTGAAGCGTCTTCCGAGATCATTTCCAGCCACGAAACGATTTTTCTCTCTCTTATCAGGCTGCTTGTATAATCCGGTATGCCCAAATGAAAGTCAGAAGCAAAATATTTTTTTCCCGTATTCAAAGCGGTGCGTTTTTGAAAAGCTTAAGTAGTTACTTCTTTCACAAGGTCATTGATGATCAGGTTTAATTTCGGGGCCACCAACGATGCTGCATCAATAACCTCATCGTGTGAAATCTCTACAATTTTTCCTTCAACACCAAGATCAGAGATAACGGAAACCGCAAACACCGGCAACTTCATGTGGTGCGCTACGATGACTTCCGGAGCAGTGGACATGCCCACGGCATCAGCGCCAAGGGTTTTGATGTACTTATATTCGGCCGGTGTCTCATAAGTAGGCCCTGACACGGCAGCATAAACACCTGTTTTAAAATGTATGCTGTGATGCCGGGCAACTTTTTTGGCTTTACTCAGCAGCTTTTTATCATAAGCTTCGCTCATATCTACAAAACGCGGCCCCATATCGGTCATGTTTTTTCCAATTAACGGGTTGGGCATGAGGTTGATATGGTCGGTGATGAACATGATGTCACCTACTTCAAAGTCGCTGTTCACTCCCCCACTTGCATTGGAGACAAAGAGGTATTCAATTCCCAATAGCTTTAATACCCTGACGGGGAATGTAACTTCACCCATGCTGTAGCCTTCGTAAAAATGAAACCTCCCCTGCATGGCAACAACGTGTACTCCGTTTAATTTTCCGAAGATCAGTTGTCCTTCATGCCCATTAACAGTCGAAACAGGAAAGTTCGGTATTTCGTTATAGGGTATTCTCTTAGCAATGTCAATTTCATTGGCAAGTTCGCCTAATCCTGAGCCTAAGATAATACCTATCAGAGGCTTTTCGCTAATTTTATTACTGATGTAATTAACCGTTTCTTCTATTTTTTTCAACATATTTAATTATTTGTTGTTCAAACTCCGGTTCATCCGTACCATGTAGTTTAACTTCGATAGGGATGTAAAACACCGGTAAATTTTTGAGTTCGCTAAGATACGGAGATTTTATCAGGCGCATGGCATCTTTTTCGGTGGTTAAGATAATTTTTGACCGTGTGAATAATTCCTCAAAGTTCTTACGGATTATTTGCAGATCCTTCTTTTTGTATACGTGATGATCCGGAAATTCAAAACTTATCAGTTCGGAACACTGGTCACGCAAATAATCTTTTAATGGCTCGGGGTTGGCAATCCCACAAAACATCAGGATTGTATTTGTGTTTTTTTCCGGCAATTTGATGTCAACATCCTGTAACGATACCAGCTTTCCGTAATTTAAATAGGAGTAATAAATAACTTGGTGCTCTTTAGGTTTTAAAATAGCATCAACCCTCCGCCTGGTGATGGCAGACAGTACTTTATAAGTTTTCGTTACAACTATGATGTCCGCTCTTTTGGCAGAAGATATAGAGTCTCTTAATCTTCCGGCAGGTAATAGATAGTCTTCCATATAAAGGTTATGGTAATCGGTCAATAAAATATTTAAGCCCGGTTTTACATATCTGTGCTGAAAACTGTCATCAAGCAATATAACATCCAGATGCTTGTAATTTGCCATCAGATATTTGATACCATTTCTTCTGTTGGCATCAACAGCAACAATAATTTTGTTGCTGAATTTTCTGGAGTATTGCATCGGCTCATCACCCACATCTTCATGATCAGAGAATTGGTCGGCGAGCCTGAAACCACTGGTACTGCGTCCATAACCTCTTGATAAAATCGCTACTTTATAGTTATCTGAGAGCAGATTTACCAGATATTCGACAAAGGGTGTTTTTCCGGTTCCACCAACGGATAAGTTCCCAACACCGATGATTGGAATAGGAAATTCCTTTTCTTTAAAAATACCGGAATCGAATAGCCAGTTTCTAATCCGTACTGCTAAACCATAGAGAATGGCAAAAGGAAATAAAATGATTCTTAAAAATTCCATTTGCTAAATTTTGTTTTGTTTGTGCTATGTTTTTCAAATTATGTAATTTTATTTGCTGTTCTTTGTCTACTTGTTGTCGGATACAAATAAAATTTGTCCAATTTACGAAAATTTAACAAATCCTAAATATGAGGTCTTCACTATGAAAATTTATGAAATAACATCTTACCTGGAACAGCTTGCCCCGCTTGGCTTACAGGAATCGTATGATAACGCAGGTTTGTTGATAGGTTCGCCGGGCCACACAGTCAAAAAGGCATTAATAACATTAGATGTTACCCCAAAGGTGGTAGAAGAAGCCGTTGCACAGAAATGTGATTTAATCGTTGCGCATCACCCGCTTATATTTAAAGAACTTAAAAAAATAGATTATCAGACGGATACCGGAAAGATGATTGTCAGGCTTATTAAGGAAGATATTGCCGTTTACGCAGCACATACAAATCTTGACAATGTTATCGGGGGTGTAAATGGAATTCTGGCTGAGAAACTGGGATTGACCCATCCAAACATATTGGCACCAAAAAGTAATACATTATTTAAATTAGCCGTGTTCTGTCCGGTTGATCATGCCGGGAAAGTACAACAGGCTATGTTTGATGCAGGCGCAGGCAGCATTGGCAACTATGATTCGTGCAGTTTTAACAGCACGGGGTACGGAACATTTAAAGCATCAGACAAGGCAAATCCATATGTTGGCGAAGCGGGCCGCTTGCACAAAGAGGAAGAAATAAGAATTGAAACAGTAGTGTCCGAATATCTATTAAGCAACATAATATCATCGATGTTGGCAGTACACCCGTACGAAGAAGTTGCTTATGATGTTTTCCCTCTGGCCAATCAACAAAATAATGTTGGAGCAGGTGTTATCGGGGAACTTGAACATGAAACTGATGGCAACGAGTTCCTGAGGTTTGTTAAGAAACAACTGAATGCATCCCACTTGCGACACACGGAAGTTATCAGAAAACCGGTCAGGAAAGTAGCGGTTTGCGGTGGTAGTTGCAGTTTTTTAATTCATCAGGCTTACCGTGCAGGTGCTGATATATTTATCACGGCAGACGTGAAATATCACGAATTTTTCGACTATAAAGGAGAAATGACTATCGTGGATGCAGGGCACTATGAAACAGAACAATTTGCAAAAGAGTTGCTTTATGCAAAATTAAAAGGAAAATTTCCTAATTTTGCACTCCAAATTTCAAATACGATAACAAATCCGATTAATTTCCTTTAAATAGTAGAAAACAATTAATTATGGCGAAGACTAAAAAAGAAAGTATCCCAGAAGAAGTAAGTGTTGAACAAAAACTCAGGGCTTTATATAGCTTGCAGCAAATTGATTCGCAAATTGATAAAATTAAAATTGTACGGGGAGAACTACCTCTTGAAGTTGAAGACCTCGAAGATGAAATAGCCGGTCTGGAAACAAGAGTTAAGAATTTTAAACAAGATGCTGAAAATTTTAAGACCACCATCAAAGAAAAAGAAGATCTGATTAAGAGCTGTCAGAATATGATCAAAAAGTATGAAGAACAGCAAATGAACGTGAGGAATAACCGTGAGTTTGATTCTTTAAACAAGGAAATCGAATTTCAAAAATTGGAAATGCAATTGGCCGAGAAGATGATTAAGGAATCTAAATTCAAAATTGAGAATCTGGAAGGTGATATGGAACAGGCAGCTGAAAAATTGAAAGACAGGAAGGCTGATCTTGATGCGAAAAAATCAGAATTGGACGAAATAGTGAAAGAAACTGAGAAAGACGAACAGGCGTTGATTGATAAATCTGTAAAGAACGAAAAGCTTATCGAAGAAAGATTACTCACTGCTTACAAAAGGATTAGGGAAAATGCACGGAATGGCTTGGCTGTTGTACAAATAGAGCGTGATGCCTGCGGTGGTTGCTTTAACAAGATCCCACCCCAGCACCAGTTGGATATCAAAATGCATAAAAAAATTATTGTGTGTGAGTATTGCGGACGAATACTAGTCGATCCTGAGATTGCCGAAACAGAAAGTAAATAAAGAGGATATCAATAATATTAAAAGGAGCCTGAAACATCAGGCTCCTTTTTTTGTTTTACCTTTACATGAGCGATTGGCCGGAAACAATTATGATAAAACACAGCCTCTTTTTTGGTTTATTCTTTATCTTGTTTGGGAGCATAACAGCTTATCCGCAAGTACAGTTCGACACTAATTGCCGACAGGCTTACGATCATATCTTATCTTTACAATTCGATAAGGCAGTGGCTCTTCTGAACGAAGAAGAAATACAGCACCCGAATAATGCTTATGTCGCATACCTGAGAAATTATATTGACTTCATCAGCTTGTTTATCAGCCAGGATGAAGACCTCTACGATTCTTTGAGCAATAATAAATACATTCATTTTTCCGCGGTAGATCAATTGAGCGATACAAACCGTTATAAAAATATTTTTCTTGGAGACATGCATCTTCAATGGGCTATAAGTAAAATAATCTTCGGTGATCTTTTTACCGGGGCAATTGAATTTAACAAAGCGTATCACTTGATTGAAGGCAACGTGCAGGAATTTCCGGGCTTCAGACTAAACCTGCTATCTATGGGCGTTTTGCATATTATTGTAGGGCTGGTGCCGGATAAATATGGCTGGTTGCTTGGTTTGTTATCTCTGGAAGGCGATATAGGGCAGGGAAAGGAAGAACTGTCACAGTTTTTGTCTGTTGCCGTAAGCAAGGATGAATACAACGCCTATTATCCTGAAGCCTTATTTTATTCGGGCTTCATAGAAATGAATATCTATCCGGATAAACAAATATTAAATCAGATCAGGCAGGACGTTTCTTTGGTCAATGATTCGGTTCTTCTTCTTAAGTTTCTGGAATTGAACTTATTGATGAGGTCAGGTGCGAATGATGAAGCCCTTGAATTATTCCGGCGTATCAGTGAGCAAAAAAAGCATGCGTATCCGTTTGCCTATCTCGATTATTTGTACGGAGAAAGCTTGTTAAGATCCTTAGATACAGAAAGTTCGCACCTCAATTATACTCGGTTTATCACAAATTACCGGGGAGTGAATTACGTTAAAGATGCCTGGCGGAAAAAGGCATGGGCCGTTTTTATAAGTAACGACACATCTTTGTATGTCGACTATATGAGGCATGTTCTAACGGAAGGAGTGATGCAGTTGGATGTTGACAAAGAAGCGTATCATGAAGCACAGAAAGGGCAGCTACCGGATAAACAACTGCTAAAGGCACGGCTTTTATTTGATGGAGGTTATTATGAACAAACACTTGATTTGCTCCGTGCTATTGATACATCAGGTTATTCTGCCGTACAAAAAGTAAATTATATTTATCGACTGGCACGGGTTTCTGATAAATTGGATATGGTAGCCAAAGCTAAGATGTATTATTTACGGACAATAAGCATCGGCACCGGGCTGCCCGGGTATTATGCAGCAAATGCAGCACTCAAACTCGGTGGGATATATGAGCGGGAAGGAAAGTTGAGCCTTGCTGCAGAAAATTATGCCCTGTGTCTTGACATGGATTTCGAACTATATAAGAGCGGTATCACAACAAGGGCTAAAGAAGGCTTGAAAAGAGTTCGTGGTAAATAAACTTATCTGTTAAAATAAGTATTTGAATGTTAAAACGATAGAGCTCTCGCTGAGCTTATTTTCTGCGGGATTCATATTGTCATAAATGTACAAATAGTAATCCTCATTTGATTTCGAATAAACATAGGCTACATCCAGGGCGAAATTATCTCCGCGATAACCCAGCCCTCCCGAATACGATTGCCTGCTTCCGTCATTAAGATTGTTTTTATATGGGCTGGCGTATAGTGCATATCCACCCCTGAGGCTTATTCTGGAAAACCGCCATTCGGTGCCTACTCTGAAATTATGCGTAGCTTTGAAGTAGGTGTTTATATCCATATTTTCATTATAAAAATCATAATCTTGGGCGTTCAGCTTAGCGCTGGTGTAGTTTACATACTCATATTCTCCCGAAATAAATCCGATCTCTTTAATTACAAAACCAAGGTCGCCTATTATTCTCATGGGGGTCGTCAGTTTGTATTTGTATTCACCTATGACGGATGCATAATGATCATAATCGGGTGTTACCCATGAGCCTGTACTCAGAGCGTAAACATCGCTGGTAGTATATGTACTCCATGTATCCCGCAATCCCCAGTAATAGGTAGGTGTATGATAAGCGACTCCGATCCTCAGCCAGTTAACAGGCCTGACAATAGCGCCAATTTTAAAATTAACTCCCATACCGCGCGTATAAAGATCCTCGGTTACACTCCAGTTATCAAACGTAGCTATTGTATCTGCAACATCGGTTTCAAAATAAGAAGTTGTGCGCAGGTACCTTGTATAAGGAAGGCCTAAGGTAGCGCCAATGTAAAGTATATCGTTGAAATTTGCCCCGGCCGATACAAACCATTCATTTGTTGATCCGTGTGTTTCAACGGTTTGCGATTGCATTAATCCTCCGGCAGGAACAGGTGAGACCAAATACGTTGTTCCTTCGAATGTTAAGGTGTCCAATAAATATGTTTCCCATGCGGGGCCTATATAGTACGGATCGTAATTTATCAGATTGCCCAAGTTACCACCACCGTCAAGATAATCCAAAGCGTCGTCAAGGTAAGCATCAATTCGGGAGCTTTTTGTGTTGATCCCTTGCGTAAAAGTATTCGTATTGAAGTTATTCAATCTATTCATTCCCAATGCGTATTGAAAATATTTCCAGCCTTTCCCTCCCCTGCCTAATCGTTTAGCGTTTACATATCCGAAGTTGTTAAAAGCCATCACAAAACTGTTGTTATCAGCAACTGTTCCATTATAAACCGATGTAACTTTGCGCGGAGTAAAACTGAGTGTTCCCAGGATTTCACTTGTTCTGTAGATTCCAATTCCACCGGGGTTGGTACTTAACACCGAGAAATCACCACCCAAAGCGCCAAAGGCTCCTCCAACGGCCATGAACCGGGCTGACCCCTGATAAAAGTTCTGCGAATAACGCAGGGCATCTTCGGCGTACTGAGCCGGGAGAATATAGGTCAGGAACATAAGACCCATTAATATGATTGATCTTTTCATGAGTTTACTATTTGATGAATACCTGATAGGTGGAAATTAATATTATCTTCTTCTCGGACTAACGCCGCTACCCGAAGAAGAACCGGATGATCTTGATGAACCTGAAGAACTGCTGCCACTGTTTGATCTTGAACTGCTGCCGCTTGAGTAGCTACTGCTCCTGGAATGGCTTGCTCCTGTCGAAGTCGATCTGGATGGCGATGAATAACTACGCGAAGAAGAGTTCGATCTGGATGGCGATGAATAACTTTTCCGTGATGTTGACGAGCCAAACGATGACCGGCTTCTTGATGATTTGTAAATATCGTTGTTCCTTGATTTGGAATTACTCAAATTACTCGTGGTTGTCGGGTTTGTTCTTACATTACGTGTTCGGGTTTTATTTTCCGAGCCGACAATTTTCTTGTTAGTTGGACGAACATATTCCGATCTGCTGCCTGTACTATTTTGATTGGACAAGTTTTGATATGATTTAGGTTTCTGATAGATCATGTTTCTATCACCTCTTTTAATATTTTGTGAGGCGGAACCCTGAGTTGTGGTTGTTTCATTACCCGGCTTGCCAATTTTAATACTTCTTCCGTTAGTTCTCGGGCTGGTTGTATTGGAAGCAGTTTGTCCGGATGAGGCGCCAACAGTTGCTCCTCCCCTGTTTATGGATGATATAGCTCCACCGCTTACGTATGTGTTGTCGCCCGAGTTACCAGTTCCCGGTGATGATGTTGATCCGCCACCACCTCCTCTGTTTCTCGGAATAGTAGTGCCAGTAACACCACTACCTCTTGGTCCGTAAGCAACTGCCGGGCCATAACCGTATTCAGGATAATATCCTCCGCCGTAAGGTGGATAATAGCCGCCATAAGGTGGGTAGTAACCGCCGTAATATCCGTTCCAGTAACCGGCATTGTAACCTGCCGAATAGCCCATCATGTAACTGTTGTAACCGTAAAAAGGATCGTAGTAATAACTTGGGTAGTAGTAATTTGGCCATCCATAGCCATATCCCGTTTGCCAGCCCCAGCCACCATAACCCATACCGTAACCGGAACTCATACCGAATCCAATGGAAAAGTTGGAGCCACTGTTGCAACCGCAATTGCCTGTATTGTATCCGTCATAATATCCAAAATCAGAACTGTTGCTGTTGCTTCCAAATCTATTGATCCTACTTTCGTAACTGTCGTCATACTGCTCATCTATATAATCGTATTCGCTATCAGAAGAGCCTTTGGCAGCTACATCATCCTGGTATGTAGAGTTGTAATCAAATGAGTCTCCATTACTTGTGTTGGTCTTCACCGTCTTGGAACCATAATCATCTGCATTTTTTTCAAAATCATCCCAGTTGTATTCCCCCGGGTTGTTTGTACCTCTGGCATAATAAATATCGTCTTTGGGAATGTCACCGACTGATGAGCAAGAGGTAATCAATAAACCCGCCAGGATTAAGGTGAGAAACGAAACGAGATGATTTTTTTGTGCTTTCATGATATTCGGTTCTTGTACATTAATAAACATTGTGTAATTTTGTCCTCCTTTAAAATTGCAAATACTATACCAAACTTAAGATAATGGCAAAAGAGTTAACATCCCGAGAGGAAAATTATTCCCAATGGTACAACGATCTGGTAATAAAAGCTGATTTAGCTGAAAACTCTGCTGTAAGAGGCTCAATGGTAATAAAACCTTATGGGTTTGCCATATGGGAAAAGATGCAGGCGGCTTTAGACAAGATGTTTAAAGAAACAGGGCATGAGAATGCTTATTTCCCTTTATTCATACCAAAATCCTTTTTTGCCAGGGAGGCTGCCCATGTGGAGGGTTTTGCCAAAGAATGTGCCGTGGTAACGCATTACAGGCTTAAAAATGACGGTAAAGGTGGAGTTGAAGTGGATGAGACGGCAAAACTTGAAGAAGAACTAATTGTACGCCCCACATCCGAAACAATCATCTGGGATACGTATAAGAAATGGATCCAGTCATATCGTGATCTCCCCTTGCTGATCAACCAGTGGGCTAATGTGGTGCGCTGGGAAATGCGAACGCGTTTGTTCTTAAGGACGGCTGAATTTCTTTGGCAGGAAGGGCATACGGCACACGAAACACGGGATGAAGCTGTTAAGGAAGCAGAACTGATTTTAGATATCTATGCCGATTTCGCAGAAAAGTGGATAGGTGTTCCGGTACTTAAAGGTGTAAAAACTCCCAGTGAACGATTTGCCGGAGCGGTAGAAACATATTGTATCGAAGCTTTGATGCAGGACGGAAAAGCATTACAAGCCGGAACTTCTCATTTTCTGGGTCAGAATTTTGCGAAGGCTTTTGATGTAAAATATTTAACAAAGGAAAACAAACTGGAATACGTTTGGGCATCTTCATGGGGAGTTTCAACACGACTCATAGGAGCTTTGATCATGGCGCATTCAGACGATAATGGCCTGGTGCTTCCTCCAAAACTGGCTCCCATCCAGGTTGTTATCGTTCCTATCTTCAGGAAGCCCGAACAATTGGAAGAAATTTCCCAAAAGGCTCAAACTATTATGGATGAGTTGAAAGCAAAAGGAATTTCTGTCAAGTATGACGATAGAGACACTTTCAAACCGGGTTATAAATTTGCCGAATGGGAATTGAAAGGTGTTCCGGTTCGCCTGGCTATCGGACCACGTGACATGGAGAATGGAACCGTAGAAGCAGCACGCAGGGATACATTGGAAAAAGAAACCCTGTCGATGGAAGATATTGCCGTGAAAATAGAACATCTGCTCGAAAACATTCAGGATAATATCTACCAGAAGGCCCTTTCGTTCAGGGATGCCAATACGTTTAATGTAGATACGTGGGACGAATTTAAAGAGCGCATCGAAAAGGGAGGGTTTGTGTGGGCTCACTGGGATGGCACGGATGAAACCGAAGAAAAAATCAAAGAAGAAACCAAGGCTACTATCCGTCTGATTCCTATAGATGGCAAGCAGGAAGAAGGTGTATGTATTTATACGGGAAAACCTTCAAAACAACGGGTTGTTTTTGCCAAAGCATATTAGCAGGGGCTGCTTGTGACGGTTATGCGTACTTCTATTCCCACTCTTTTTCTGCCTTGTTGATTACCTTGTCAATACGAAGGAAGTTATCCCAATACCTTTCCTTGTTCATCTCCGACCAGTGAATGTATCCATTCATATACTGATAAGTTTGTATCTGGCACACAATGATCAGTAGCAAAGTCAGTGTTGTCAGAAATTTTCTGAGTCTGCTTTTTTGCAGAAGTAATGAAAAGAGAATGAAAAAGTAGGTATAGTATTCAATCATCACCCTTTGCGAAAAACTCCCACCGTAATACCACAGCCACCACGAAGAAAGAATGTAAACCACAAGAGCAAGAAAGGCCAATAACGTATAAAACCTGAATTTATCTTTGTATAAAAAGATCAATCCAAACAGGGAAAGGAATAAAATAGGTGTATAAATGAAAAAACCTTTCCGGTACGAGAACATAAAATCAATGGGATGAGGAGACAGGAAGTTAAATCCCTCATTTGTATATGAATAAACAATGAAATGGCCGGTTTGTAGTTTGTAAATAATGAATTGAATGGAAACAATGCCGAAGAAAATCAAAGCTCCGAAACCTAATGCCTTCCAGTGATTTAGCAAGTATTTCAAGCCGCTCTTTAGATTGTCAGAAGTTTGTGCCAAAAACGGGAGGCTGAAAACAACCAGAATATTTATGGGCCTTATAAGCGCAACAACTGCCAGCGCGAAAACGCCCCAGAAAAAATATTTTTTTCGAGGTGTATTAAAAAACTTCAGAAAACAGTAAACGAACAGGTTGACAAAGGCAAACGAAAAAATATGTGACATCATAGATTCGGAAACAACATAATGGAACATGTTGGTGCCGAGCGCAACAGCAGGAATAGCCAGGGCGATTACTCTTTCGGAGAAATGGTAAGACCGGAGTATTTTTACCATAAAGAACAAACCCATCAGGGCATAAAAAATGGTTCCGATTTGGGCGAAAATCCGGTAATAAACAGCGTAACCGTCAAGTGGTAAACCTTTAAGAAAATTTGTGATGTGCCCGATGGTAAAAAACGGAACTAAACAAAGAGATGTTCCCACAAAATACTTGTTCACGGCATGTCCGTTAATTTTCGTAACAAATCCTTTGTTGATGTTTGCATTTATGCTGTCGTTGTTTACCTGTTCAATAAAATCAAATTGAAGGTCATGATAGATAAAGATAGCGGGCAGATATGCATAATAGCCGTTGCCGTCAGAAGTTACAATCCGGCTCCACCTGCTATCACTCCAGTTCAAGTTTGCACTCACCCAGATAAGGATGACAGCTGTTACCAGATAACTGTAAAGAGTGTATTTCTTTTTACTGTTCAAAACTAATCTTCGAGTTTAATCAATTCTCCCGTGCCCTTCTGGTCGAGTGTAATATCGAATGGGTTTCCGGTATAATAAACGTTCCCGATGTTTTCAATAGTTACACCCAGTGTTTTATGGGCATATACGTACACATCGTTACTACTTCGGTTGTTCAAATATACAAAGTCGGTGATGAGTGCCCGATTATCAATCAATCCGAAGCTATTTGAATATACGTAACAGACATTGCAGTGTCCTTTCATTTTAATATCAGCTGTACCGAAATGAAGGTTACAATGTAAAAATACAGCATTAACAGCAAACCTGATTTCACCGGCGCCTTCTTTAACATCAATCACGAGGTTGTCAGTACGTATTGTGTCAGTACTTGTAATATTTCCGATCGATCTGTATTCGATGGTGTCAAGTTGTGTAAAGTTCAGGTAAGCAGTAACCGGTACGTCATAGCTTCTGACCCAGTTGCAACTGTTGTTGTTACTAATGGTTAATACACTGTCGTTCACTTCGGCAACAATCTTTTTCATCAGTTTATCGCCGGCTTCAATAGTCAAATTATTTGTAGCTGATGATTCCAGAACCAGATTAATATTGTCGTGCAAAACCACCGTATGAAATCCGGTTATCGCCCTGTCTTCCGTTGTCACCTTGCCTGTACTTTTAAAGCAATCCGTTACGGACGTTTTCTTACACGAGAAAACGGTAAGTAAAAACAGAAAAACGGCTATATGTCGAATGAGTCTTTTCACAAATGTTTAATTTTTCTTTTGTAAACAAAGTTCAGTTTATAGCCCAGGCCAAACCCAACATATTCAGCCTTACCCCAGTTTGTATTCAGCACAATTTGGGCGAATAACTGATCAATAAAATAGTATTTAAGTGTGAGCCTCTGATAGACTTCACCTTCGCTCTCTTCGACAGAGTACAAATAAAAGCCAAAGTTAAACATGAAGGTCAGTCTGGCAACCACAAGTTCATAGGCTGCGCTTATACCGGGTTTTACAGTTTGTAGTTTCGTTACTTCCGGGTCACCCATCCAGTTCAACAGGTATTTATCTGATTCATCATAAACAACGTCCATTCCCCCACCTATTCGGCTTTTGTAAGAGATTCTTTTTAAAACATTCACATAAAAGCTGTACACATTAAATTGTTTCCCGAATTGCTCGGTCATGTCTTTGCGTGCATATGTAAAAGAGAACTCTATATCCAGATCTTTTTTGCCATCAAATTCAAATGGATACAGTTCAGGGAGTATTTTTTTGTCGTAAAACGGGTTTGGTTTCTTCAGAAAAGTACTCATACCTATGTTGGCGGTAATGGTATTCAGACCATAGTTAGGAGTTTTTGTGGCACCATTCGAAAAATGGGTCAGGCCAAACCCTATCAGAATGGTAACCGACTTGCTCAAGTTTCTTCGGTATTCTGCATATACACTTCCGATAACATTAATGTGCGAACCGATCGCATAATTTTTATAGTTTTCGGTGCGGTGAAAATAATTGGTGAGGTAACCGAGGCCCAGGCCCAGCCTGAAATTCAGGCTTTGCTTTTTGTCATATACGATGGGAAAACTAATAAATGGGTACAAGGCAAAAGATGAGCCTATCTCTTCGAAGCTTCCTAAAGGCGAATACCAGAGGGTCAGCCCGATAACGGGATAGGCATATTCTGTTTCCCATCGTCTGGCACCCCATGTTGCCTGTTCAATGCTTAATTCAAAAGCGGGATAATGGGCCTGAAAACGATCTAATTCAAGGTGGTGGCTGTAAAGAAAACCATAGTGGGCTCTGCCTTCAACCATGATGTTGTACTTTGAGTATTTTCCACTGGCGGCCTGACCATATCCCTGGCTCATCAGAATTGTAAGGCTCAATAAAACCAGTAATTTCTTTATGGTATTTTTTTTATTCAAGTCGGTTTCAGAATGAACAACAAAATTAGAAGAAAAGGCTTACTCCATGTTTAATAACTTGTATAAGTTTGGTTGGTAAAAAATCTGCCCATATCAGTGAAACGATAAATTTTGTAATAACTTGCATTTTTTTAAAAGGAAGCTAAGGATTAACGTAAATGGAAGAAAAATTAAAGTCGTTTAAGCGGCTGTTACAGATAATGGATGACCTGCGAAGCGGCTGTCCATGGGATAAAGAACAGACGCTTGATAGCCTTCGTCACCTTACCATTGAGGAGGTGTATGAATTGTCGGATGCCATTCTGGAGAAGGACCTGGATGAAATTAAGAAAGAGTTAGGTGACTTGATGCTGCATATTGTGTTTTATGCCAAAATCGGATCGGAAAAAGGTGCTTTTAATATAACAGATGTACTGGATCATATATCGGATAAGCTTGTTCACCGGCATCCGCATATCTATGGCGATGTAGAGGTTTCCGGACCCGAAGACGTGAAAAATAACTGGGAAAAGCTGAAGTTGGAAGAAGGCAAAACATCGGTACTGGAAGGAGTGCCGAAATCAATGCCCCCCTTGGTGAAAGCATACAGGATGCAGGAGAAAGTGGCTGGAGTTGGATTTGAATGGGAACATACCCGACAGGTTTGGGATAAGGTGATCGAAGAGATGAATGAGTTGCAACGCGAAGTTGAAACGGGTGGCGATAAAGAGAGAATGGAGGATGAATTAGGGGACTTGCTGTTTGCCCTGGTAAACTATGCCCGTTTTATCAAAGTCAATCCGGAGGATGCCCTGGAGCGGACAAATAAGAAATTCATACGCCGTTTTCAGTATATCGAAACGGAATCAGTTAAAGAAGGTAAAACGCTGGACGATATGACGCTGCAAGAGATGGATGCTTATTGGAACAAAGCCAAAGAGCTTGGTCTTTAAAAAAAAAGAGAAAAAGGCGGGAAGTTGCTACAGTTGAAATTCCGCGTTAAAAATTTTGAACAATTTTCTTTAACCTTTTCACGGTTTTTACAAGAACAACAGTGCATTTTGCTTCGGCAGCGATTTGATATGCCGGTGAGTCCTGCAATGTTTTACCCGGATTGCGGGTGTCTTTACCGATAATCAAAACATCAAACCCGGACGACAAGCTGATAATGTCTTTTTTAGGATGGTCACTCACATCCAGCCTGATATCGTACAGGGCTGTTGACTTCAGGTTTTGCAGGCTCTCCATAAGTAAGTTATCAGCTTTTCTTTTTTGCTGTTGGCTGTAATCCTTCGGAAGGAAACTGATCAGAACAATCCGGGCTTTTCTTTTTTCTGCTACAGCTGTTGCACACATCAGCATCAGGTTCAAATTATGGGTGTCTTTGATGTAAACCCCAATTTTTTCAGGTGTAAAATTATCCGGTTCAGCCTTTAGGTTCAATACGAGAAAGTCTGTATGGGAAGATTTCAATATCTGCGCAAAAACGGAGGTGTTCACATCTTTTGAATGCTTTGGAAACCCCATAACAATCAAATCACTGCCAATCTCCTGGGCTACATTAATAATTCCTGATGAAATTTTCCGTGAAGCACGTATGATGGGTCTTATTTGAATATTCTGCTTTTTAGCGATCTCGATACTGCGTTTTATGACTTCCAGTGTTTCTCCCGCATCCGACAGTGCTTCATAAAAGTCTATCTGTTCAGGCGTGTTCTTTATTGCCAGTACAGTTACTTCCCCTCCCTTTTTGGCCAGCAAAGTATTCGAAAACATCATTAAAGCGCTTTGTGTTTCAGGGTTTGAAACCGGAACCAGTATCTTATTCTTTTTGAAGAAAGAAAACCTTTTTTCAGTTTCCAGAACAATGTTCATCCCCTCGCGACCTGTTTTTTCTCTTTTTCTGGAATAGAAGAAATAGATCAGAGCACCGGCCACAATCAATTGTTGTCCCAAAGCCAGCGAAAATATATCCAATGTGAATAAAAGCCCGAGGTTAATGATCAGACTTAACTCGGGAAGAAGCCTTTTCCAACCGGCTTTTGGTTTCAAAGCGGGCTTGGTTTTGTAAAGCTTACGCATGGCCAATGATACCGGTAGCAGGGAGAGCAACAGGCTGAAGTTGGCAACTTTAGCAATTGTTTCCAGACTAAAAAATGCCAGCGCCAGGCTGGTCAAAACACCTCCGATGATGATGGATCCCTGGGGCTGTTTGGTTTTTTCGTTGAGTTTGCCGATCATATCCGGAAAAAACCGGTCCTTGCCCATGCTGTATGACTGTCGGCTCTGTGATATCAGCGTACTGCTTAATGCCCCTAGCGATGCCAGTATCCCGCCCAGCGAGATCACCATCCACCCTTTTCCACCGAAGCTTTTATTGGCGACAAGAACCAAAGGCGCATGGCTGTTGGCAAGTTCCTTCCATGGCACAGTCATTACGGACGCAACGGCAATCAGCGCGTAGATGGCAATGCTGATCAGCATGGCAAGTTTCATTGCTTTGGGAATGGTTTTTTCCGGCTCAATAATTTCATCGGCGTTGTTGGCTATTAACTGATAACCAAAAAATGAAATGTAAATAATAGAAATAGCTCCCAGCGTTCCCTGAAATCCATGCGGAAATTCAGGTTGGGTATTTTTAACATCCAGATAAAAAAATGATAAGATGATAAGTAATGCCAGAATGCCTACATTGCTCCATACAATAATGTTTTGAAGATTGAATTTCTTTTTGCCCTGCGGGCGAAGGTTGATCAGTGTGATTAATAAGGTAATTACAATAGCAATAGCCCGTATGACATACTGCGGCAGTTTTGTTTCTGTAAGCGATACGGTATATTCGGCAAAACCGATAGCGTATAAACTGCTGGCAAGAATACTTCCGATGGCCAGGAACCATCCGGTGGTAAAACCACCCAGACTTCCCAAGACATGGTAGGCATAGGTATATCCGCCCCCTGAGCGGGGAATAACACGACTTAGTTCGGCGAACATTAGCGTTGTTACAAAAGCAAGCGAACCACAAAGCACATAGGATAATACAACAGACGGCCCGGCAACATTGGCGGCAGCGCCGATCAGCACATAAATACCAGCACCGAGAAGCGCCCCTACGCCGATGGTGGTGGCGCCGAACAATCCGATTGTCCTGTCAAATTTAGGAGGTTTAATCTTTTTATTGAAAAGTGTTTGTATGTCCACAGTCTAAAGTTGTTTGAAGCAAATATAAGGAAATCAATACATTAGTTTAACGGCTAATTCGGTGTTTTACAAACACACAGCGTACCCGGCAACAGGTATCAAGCGACGGAAACATTATGCGGTGACGTAGAAGGGAGATTAAGCAAAAGGAGAAAAAAAGCAGTTACATTACGAATGCAATGGTGCCAACAACTGTACTGCAAATGCGTCCCCCGGTGAAGTCAAGAATTGCCCAAGGGAACAAAAAAAAAGGTGCCGAAAAAACGACACCTTTTTAATTAGAATTTAAAAATCTTTAGTGATGACTCAGATATTTAGCCACACCTTCTGCAGTGGCTTCCATAGCGTCATCACCTGGATGCCAGTCGGCGGGACAAACTTCACCATTATCTTCAAAGAATTGTAAAGCATCCGCCATACGCAGGGTTTCATCCACCGAACGGCCAAGCGGCAGGTCATTCACTACCTGGTGGCGTACAATACCTTGCTTGTCAATCAGGAATAAACCTCTGTAAGCAACGGCTTCACCGTGAAATACCATTTCACCTTCATCGTTGTAATCGTATTCGCCTGCTAAAACATCGTAATTTTCGGAGATGGTTTTCGACAAATCGGAAACAAGCGGATATTTCACCCCTTTAATTCCACCGTCATTTTTTTCGGTATTGAGCCATGCCCAATGGGAGAAAGGTGAGTCGATAGAACAACCGACAACAGCAATATTTCTTTTATCAAATTCATCCATCTTATCCTGGAAAGCGATGATCTCTGTAGGACATACAAAGGTAAAATCCAACGGATAAAAGAAAAATACAACGTGTTTTTTTCCAATATACTGCTCAAGTGAGAATTTCTCAACAAATTCGCCGCCATTTACAACGGCTGTTGCTTCAAATAGTGGAGCTTTTTTTCCAACTAAAACTGCCATAAGTAATTAATTTTTATTAGTTCGTATTAAAATTTGCCATGCAAAATTAAGAATAATTTTAAATAAGGAAACTAAATTTTTATACTATTTGGAAAGCTCAGCTCTATTGTTGATGAGGTTCACTAATTGCACTCTGTTTTTTACACCTGTTTTTTTATACACCCTGTAGCAGTGGTCTTTCACGGTTTGAAGGGAAATAAAGAGGCTTTCACTGATTTGCATATTCGACATGCCTTCGCAAATTTTTTCGATGATCTCCCATTCGCGTTTGGAGATTTTGTAATCCTTTATAAATGATGTGTAAGGCATCAGCTTTTCTGTTTTTTCAGATGTAATCAGGTAATTATTATTTAGATAGTTACCAAGAAAAAGAATGGCAGGTAAGTCAGCAGCAAAAAAGACAAAAATATATGCCCCTGCGTAGATAGGTCCTTCTTCGGCCAGGAAAAACAAGGCAACTCTTAATGTGCTGGCTGCAAGATTAATATGAGCAAAGACCATAATGGCTTTTCGAAAGCTCATTTGCTTAATCTTTAATCCTTTGATATATAAATAATAGAAGGCGATACATAAAGTGATAATTTCAATGGCTATAAAAACAAATTTCGCATGATCTGATACCCATTGTGCATTTTCTGATTTTTCCCGAAACAAATGGATGATGAGGTATCCATAGCCAAGAATAAGCAGTAGCATGAAGCCAAAGTACAGAATGGTAAGCGTGTTGGAAATGCTTCTGTTAACTATTTCAAAACTTAATTTAATAAACAGATACCACGCCGTGATAATAAAAGGAATACCGAGGTATGGAATGATGTTGGTAATGGTATGAGTTGTCGTTGTGGCCGTACCGGTCTCTTGTAAAATCCATCTAACAATTGCCATCCCTATAAGCCCGTAAAGGCCAAAGAAGAATATTAGTAGCTGGTGATAGAGATAGGTGCTTAGATAATTCAATCTGTAAGTTTTATTCATCCTATCGGTAAGCAGAATGGCCCATACACCGGCACTGATTGAAATAAATGCAAAAATAATGAAATATAATTCGTGTAACACCCGGCTATTATTGTTGAAGATTCAAAATTATAATAAAAAATGCCATAAAAGTAAATGGTCACTTACTACTTTAGTCGTGTTTTTTAGAAATCCTACTTTAGTTACTGTTCATTTTGGATTAGCTGGTATACATTTGTATGTTGTTAACTAAAAAAAATAGAAAAATGGAAAGTTCAGCTCAACCTTTAAACTACGATCTTCAGCCGACTGTTGGATCCTCCTACGGATTAAGTTGGGAAGTCATGAAAAGTAATTTTCTCGAATTGTTACTGGTGATTATCATTTATATTGCAGCAAGTATACCTATGGGGCTTGGCCGGGTTGGTGCCGAGGCGGCAGGGCTGGGAGCAGGCGGCGTGTTACTGGGACTTTTCAGTTTGGTATACGGTCTGTTTGTACTGGCACCATTGTCATATGGGATGGCTAATGTATTTTTAAAAGTGATCCGGGGAGAGAAATTTGATGTGTCGGATATGTTTGATTGTTACAAAGACAATTATTTGAACGTGGTATTAGCGAATCTCCTCACAGGTGCAATCGTTGTTGCAGGATTACTGTTTTTAATCATTCCGGGCATTATTTTTGCCTGCAAGCTGGCTTTTGTGCCTTACCTTGTGATGGATAAAAAGCTGGAGGTGATCGAAGCTGTAAAAACAAGTTGGAATATGACGAAAGGCCATGCCATGACCATCTTTTTGATCGGCTTGCTTGCAATACCAATTGTTCTTTTAGGCTTGATCATGCTATTCTTCGGGATACTGCCTGCTTCAATCTGGATTGAAGGTGCATCAGCTGCCATCTACCATGCCGTAGACAAGCGCTTGAATAATCATGCTGAAACAGAACCAGAGATAGCTGCTTAATTAACAAAAATTAGTTTAACAGTTTATTAAAACTCACCACGATCGGCATATTCCTCCGGAAGTCGAACAAGGTGAGTTTTCGGAGTTCGTAGTAACTTTTCCAATAGGTTTCCAGTGACCGGAAATAATTGATTTTCGACCTGTCGTTATCTATTTGTGCATTATTCAGTTCCAGCACATCGTTTACTTTACCTATCATATAGCGTTTCTGGGTTACTTCAAACCGTTTCTGTGCCACCGTATCCGATTTGGCTGCAATCCTCAATTGCTTTTTCTGCATGTTAAACTGCATCACTTTCAGGAAAACATTATGCTCAAAGTCAATCCGTTCCTGTTCTACCGTTGTAGCTACAAGGTCAAGGCTTGACTCGGCCATTTTGATGTTCCCTCTTGCTTTTCCCCAGTCGAGTAACGGTAATGAGATGCCCAGAGTTACATGTTCCTCATCAAGAGGATCTACATAGGCTGTTGATATATCGTTAGAGCTTTGCGTCAGGCCAAAAGAAGCAAACAGTTCGGCATCGAACCGGCCTTCCATTTTTGCCCGGTTGAGCTGGCTTTCGGCTTCCAGCATGCGCCTTTGGAACTCCAGCCCGGAAGATGTGTTGTTTTCCGCTTCAATGATTGCTTTTTCTACGGGAACATCGAAATAAGTGATGTTATCAGGAGGAATGAGTTTTACAGAGTTGTCATTTTTAAGACGGAGGTACGATTTAAAGACAAACAGCATATTTGCATAATTTAACTCGGAATTTTCAACCTCGGCTTCAGCCTGAAGCAGGTTCAGTTCCAGCTGCAACAGTTCGTTTTCGGCAATTTTCCCCAGATTATATCTACCCAGAGCTATTTTATACAGCGTATCATAATTGGCGTAATTTTTACCAGCAATGCCCAGCTCAATTTGTGCCAATAGCAGCGAAAAAAAATGATTAACTGCCGTAACCGCTACCTGTTCATTGGTTTCGATGTACAAACGTTGTGCTTCTTCAAACCGCATAGGTTCTATTTTTCTGTCCCACCGGTAGGCATTATAGGTAAACAGCGGTTGCCGGATGCCGACATTCACCATATTTGTGAGGTATTGTGTTACTGTAGAATCTTTGAAATTATTGTCCATGCGCTGTATTCCGGAACTCAGAAATACTTCTCCTCCCGAAAATCCGATCTTTTGATTCACGGACAAAGAAACCGAATAAGCTTGGAGATTCTGGGGTGTGTACACCGTACTCCCATCCTGCGAGGGAATGGCATTGAAACTTCGGTTGATATTTGGTAGCGTGGCATCCAGTTTTAATCCGGGTAAATAGGTAGCTTTAAAAGTACGGTAACTCCAGTAGCTTTGACGGTACCTGTGTTTGGCTATCTGGGCATCAGGCGATTGCTCCTGGGCGATTCTAATGACATCCTCCAGCTTATATTCAATTACATTTTGGCTGTTTGCAGTGGCGTTGATCAATAAAAAAATAATGAAAAAGATAGCCGGGAAACCTGAAATATAGTTAGATGCTTTCATAATCTTTATATGATGTCGTTAATCATGCCTGAGTGATTCCAACGGATCCTGCTCCGAGGCTTTTTTAGCCGGTAAATAACCAAAAATAATACCTACTGATGCAGCAACTCCAAAGGAAATGACAATGGACCAAAATGAAACAATTGTCAGAATATCTGTAGTAACTGTTATCACTTTAGCCATAATAACCCCCAATAAGATACCGATGAATCCACCGGTGATACTGATAAATGTTGCTTCAGCCAGGAACTGTAATACGATATCTTTTTTTGTAGCACCAGTAGTCCGCCTTACTCCTATTTCCCTGATTCGCTCCATAACGGAAGCAAGCATGATGTTCATAATACCGATCCCTCCAACGATCAGTGATATTCCGGCAATGGCTCCCAGCACTATATTAAAAATGTCTTTGGTTTTTTGCTCTTGTTTCAGCAGTAATTCAGGTACTTTAATTTCAAAATCCTCCACTCCCTGGTGTCTGCGTGCCATCATTTTCTTCAATAATTCCGCTGTAGCCGCCAGTTGGGTGCTTTCCTGAACCTGAATAACGATTTTATCCAGCTGGTTTTCTTCAACTCCGCTCCCTTCGTCGTTGGTTATCATCACACTCCCTCTGCCAAAGAAGAACGTATTCGAGCTGTTTAGGGATGCCTGGTTGATTAGCGACCTGTCTTTGTACCTGATCAGTAACGTCTTTATGGGCGTAAATACGGTTTTGTTGTAATCACTCAACCCCATATCTTCAGCTTTGTCATTAAAAGTGATCCCCTCCAGAACACCGATTACCCGTAACCAGATGTTGCCACATTTAACATGTTTTCCGATAGGGTTCACATTGGGAAACAACTTTGCCTTTACTTCAGGACCGATTACACAGACCGGTGATCCTTCATTAAGATGTTGATAACTAAATAATTTCCCTCGTTTAGCTTTTTGATTAAACACATCGAAAAACACCTCGGTAACTCCGGTAAGGTCTATACTTAGTTTCCTTCCGTTCCGTATGGCCAGCGTGGGATAGATGATCTCGGGACTGATTTTCTCCACAGTAGGTATAGTACTTACGATATTCTCTGCATCTTTTAGCGTGAGTCCCGGTGAGAATTTCTTTTTCAATGTCTTGCCGGATTCTTCTTCCTCTCCGTTGGCATCGTTACCGGCGGTTTTTAGCGGGAGAATAACAATATTGTTGACGCCGACTAGTTTTATCTGTGCCAGTATCTCCTGGCGGGCCCCATTGCCGATAGCCATCATGGCAATAACAGCGCCTACGCCAAAAATAATTCCCAGGGCAGTGAGAATGGAGCGGAATTTATTGTTCATCACCGCTTCAAAAGAAATGGATAATATTTGAAGATATCTGTCCAAGAGGATTACAAATTTAAGAGAATGTTGGCTTGCCACACCAATCTGGATAAAAATCTGTGCATTGTTATTAAGTCATGATAAATATTAGCACCAATGGGATGTCATCTAACATCTTATTTCTATTTTTGGATAGTAGCTAATTAAGAAGAAAATACCGTTATGAATGTTCTTGTTTTAGGTTCGGGAGGACGCGAGCACGCCTTGGCATGGAAAATGGCAGAAAGCCCATTGTGTGATAAGGTTTACATAGCTCCGGGTAATGCGGGCACAAAAAACGTTGGCGTTAATTTGCCCGTTGACCTGGATGATTTTTATTCCATCGGCAAGATGGTTATTGAATATGATATTGACCTGCTGCTGGTGGGACCCGAAGCTCCTTTGGTGGGCGGAATCCGTGATTACTTTCTGCAACGTAAAGAGCTGAGCTCAATTCCCGTGATCGGCCCGGGGAAGAAAGCCGCTATGCTGGAGGGGAGCAAAGACTTTGCCAAGGCGTTTATGCATAAATATCAAATTCCTGCGGCAGCTTCTGCCACTTTTCAAAAAGAAAATTTCGAAGACGGACTGGCTTACCTTGAACGTTTAACCCCTCCGTATGTGCTGAAGGCTGACGGGCTGGCAGCGGGAAAAGGTGTGCTGATCATTGACGATCTGGAACAGGCTAAGGACGAGTTGTCAAAAATGATTAATGAGTCGAAATTTGGAGAGGCTTCAGCAAAGGTTGTCATCGAAGAGTTTTTAGATGGCATAGAACTATCGGTATTTGTGCTTACGGATGGCATTCACTATAAAATGTTGCCCGAAGCGAAAGATTATAAGCGCATTGGTGAGGGAGACACCGGCCTGAATACGGGAGGCATGGGCTCCGTATCTCCGGTTCCGTTTGCCAGTAAGGAGTTTCTCGATAAAATTGAACGTAAAATTGTGCAACCTACCATAGAAGGGCTGAAAAATGAAGGACTCGATTACAGGGGATTTATCTTTTTTGGTCTTATAAAAGTGGGTGATGAACCCTATGTAATTGAATATAATTGCCGGATGGGTGATCCGGAAGCTGAGTCGGTTATTCCGCGTATTAAAAGTGATCTTCTGGAACTATTTGCAGCGGTAGGCAATCAATCACTTGATACGATAGAGATCGAATTTGAACACCGGTATGCAGCCACCGTAATGATCGTTTCGGGCGGCTATCCTGAAAAGTATTCGAAAGGCAAACTGATCACCATTCCGGATAACCTGACCAATTGTATCGTTTTTCATTCTGGAACAACCGTTGATATTGAAACCGGACTGATTAAAACCAGCGGGGGGAGAGTAATTGCGGTAACATCGTATGGCAGAAATATGAAAGATGCTTTGGAGAATGCCTATGCCAATTCAAAACATATTGATTTTAAAGGTAAATACTATCGGAAAGATATTGGATTTGACCTCGAAAACAAGGATGATGTATGATCAGCTATTTTAACTCAGCATATCCTGTGAGGTATCTGACTGCGTTGCTGATAGCTCTTGTTCTCTGGCTTCCTTCCTTTATCTTAGTTGGGTATGTTCCCATACAGGAATCTCTTCTTAGCCACCTTGAACCGATCGGGTTTATCAGCGCACATACCCATTTTTTTATATGGGGGTCTTTTGCAATCACATACCTTTCCGCTATAGCTATCAACCAGATACTGAAAGAATACGACCTGGTGAGCATCAACAATACGATAGGATTAGCCCTGTTTATTGTGTTTGCTTCTGCCATACCTTTGTTTACATCAGTCAACGCTATGACTTTGGCAAATCTTTTTCTGATACTGGTGATCCAGGGCATCTTGCGTTTGTCGCATGTGGAAAACCCTGTAAATGTAGTGTTTAACACTTCCCTTTTTCTGGGTATAGCTTCTTTGTTTTTTACCCCTGTGTTCTACCTTATTCTTGTTATCTGGATGGCGCTTGTTATAAACCGGCATGTAGATATCCGTAATTTAATGATCAGCCTGGTAGGCCTTTTATTGCCTTACTTGTTTTTATTTACATGGTTTTTCTGGAACGATTCACTGGCCGGGCACTGGCATGAAACCATAAGGCAGTTAGCAGAAATCAAGCTGTTGAATATAACCGCAAGTTTGGGTATTTTCGACATGATTGTACTGGTGTTGTCTTTGCTGATCCTCATCCTTGCTGTATTAAGGGCAATTGGTCGTTTTGGTGAGGTAAGCATATATACACGTAGGAATATGCTCATAACGCTTTATTATCTGGCGGTTTCTTTTCTTATTATATTATTTTATTCAGGAACGATGTTACCGCTAATGATCCTTATTCCTCCAACAGCCATGTTAGTTGCTGCAACAGCATATGATAAAAAAAACAAATGGTGGAGCTTCTTGTTCACTTTATACTTTCTTCTGATCATATTAAATCAATACAGCAGTTATATAATAGATGTTAAAACCTTTTTATTCAGATAAACTGATTGAAGCCGGATGCGATGAAGCCGGAAGAGGGTGCCTGGCAGGCCCGGTGTTTGCGGCTGCTGTGATCTTTGCCCGGGATTTCCGTAATGAACAGTTAAATGATTCGAAGAAGCTGCCGGAAAAAAAGCGGGAAGAGTTAAGAAAGATAATAGAAGAGCACGCACTGGCATGGGCTGTCGCTTCTGTTTCGCCTGAGGAAATAGATGATATAAATATTCTGAATGCCAGCTACCTGGCAATGCACAGGGCGGTTGACCAACTAAAAATGGAACCAGAACTGTTACTGATTGACGGGAATCGGTTTAATGCATACAAAAACATACCTCATAAATGTATTGTTAAAGGCGATGCAAAATATATGTCTATTGCCGCTGCATCGGTGTTGGCAAAAACACACCGGGATGCCTATATGCTTGAGATTCATCAGGAATACCCAGGGTTTGGATGGGATAAGAACAAAGGATATCCAACAAGGCAACATAAACTGGCTATCTATAAGCATGGATTGACGTCCTATCACCGTAAATCATTTAACCACTACCTGCAATTAAAAATTGATTTCTGACGTTGTTGCTTCATACGTAAGGTTTTGGTGGATGAACGTATTAACAAAACCATGTTAAATTCAATTCTGAACGCATGGAATTAATGATGAATAATTGGCTTAATTTTGATTGACATATAAAAACAGATGAGTAAGAAAAGTATCGGTCTCCTTCTTTTCCTGATAATTGTTGTTGCCCTGGCAGCCATTTATTTTTTATGGTACGGAGAAAAGAGTAAAAAGAGCAATCTCAGTGAGTTTATTCCGGAAAATACCGCATTTGTCGTTAAGGTAAATACACCCGGCATCTTACTGAACGAACTGGCACATGAAAATCAGATGTGGAGAAGTCTGGACACTTCTAATTTACTATACCGGCTTATTGACCAGTACGGGATGATTGATTCGGTTCTTTCAAAAAACCCTTCCATATCCGGAGTGTTGCTGGACCAACCTTTTTTCATGGTTGCTGTTGTCGATCGTGTTGACGGATTAGCTCCTTTTTTGCTGAAACAAATAAATAGCCGGCTGACACTAAGCGGATTGAAATCTTTCCTGACAGAAAGTACGGATAGGTTTGAGGTTACAAATGTGGGCAAGGAAACGCTGAAGATCAACTCTGAACAAAACGTGTATTACGTTGCGGTAGACAGGGGTGTTTTACGGGTTTCCAGGCAGTTAAATTTACTTAAATGGCCTTCCGGAATTAAAACTGCTGCAGACGGTTCTTCAAGTATACGTGAGGAGGTAACAGAGTTTGTCAATAACTCTACTGAGAAAGCAGATGCTCGTGTCTTCATAAACTATCGAGCATTGCAAGGACTGCCTGTAAGCCATCTTACGGGAAAAGGACAACGATTGATGTCGTTAATGGCCCGCCTTGCCTTATGGACTGAAGCAGATGTGAAGATTAAAAAGGACAAACTGCTTTTCAGCGGCTTCACAACGGTAGATACACTGGGTAATTATCTGTATAATTTTACAAATCAGGAGCCCTGTCCGAACAAGGTAGTTAATATTGTTCCTTTTAATACCGTTTTGCTGGTGAATCAGTGTTTTTCGGATTATATGACTTATACCGGACGTCCTTCAAAAGGTGATGCACATCAAATAGTTAAGGAAACGGGTAACGAGGTGGCACTGGTGAATAATGCCGGTCCGGGTGACGATTTCAAGGCAAAGACATTTGCCGTAATTCATCTGGCCAATGGGGTGTCATCCCGAAAAACATTTATACAGGCGGCTAAAATTAGTGGCTCAAAAAGTAAGAAGAAATACAAAACTTATACACTTAGAAGAATAAATCATACCGACTTTTTAAGCAGCACGTTTGGTGAATTGTTTTTGGATATTACGGGGAACTGGTTTACGTTTATCGATGATTATGTTGTGTTTGCCAACTCTGCCGGTAGCCTGGAAGACTTCATTAGTCTGTACGAAACAGGTAAAACACTTGACCTGAATGAGAACTTCAAAACATTTTCCGATAATATCTCTACAAAGTCGAACCTGCTGGTGTATATCAAACCTGCCTCGGTTATCCCCTTTACAGGATTGTTTACTGATGAATCATTGGCCAAAAAGTTTGAAAAGTACAAAGGTAATTTCAGAGAGATTCAAGGTATAGTGTTGCAATACAGCTCTGCTTCTGATAAGTTCTATACAAGTTTCTTTATGAAGCATGACAAACAAAGTAAAGAAGAAAACCTGGCCCTGTGGAAAGTAGAGTTGGATGACAACATCATAGGAAAGCCGGCACTTGTGTGGGATCACAGGACGAAAACATACAGTACGGTAGTTTTTGATGTATTATCGAATATGTATCTGATTAATGCCGCGGGGCAGATCCAGTGGAAAAAGCGTATCGATGGCCCACCCCTGAGCGAACTATTTAATGTAGACTATTTTAAGAATGGAAAAACTCAATATTTGTTCAACACGAAAGACTTTGTTTACCTGATTGACAGGAATGGGGATTTTGTAAAGGGGTATCCGATAAAATTAAACCCATCGGCCACAAATGGTTTAAGTTTGTTCGATTATAAGAAAAACAAAGACTACCGCATCATGATAGCCCAGGCTGATAAGAAGGTCTATAATTATACAATTGATGGCAAGAAGGTTAAAGGTTGGAGTAAGCCGAAAACAAAGGATATTGTCAAAGAACCCGTCTGCAGAATCGTTGCCAACGGGAAAGACTACATCATCATTTCGGATATTTCAAACAACCTGATGGTTGTTAACCGTAGAGGAAACAAACGGTTCAGCCTGAAGGGAAATCTTGAGAAAGCCCGGAATTCAGCATTTTACCCCAACAAAACTAACAGTAAAGGTCTTTTTATAACCACAGATAAACAGGGGCAATTGGTGTATATCACATCATCGGGAAAATTGAGTCGTACAAGCTTCGGTAAATTTTCGCCACTACATTACTTTTTGTATGCCGATTTCAAAGGAAACGGTTCCTGCGATTTTCTGTTTTTGGATGGGAGAGACTTAAAAGTTTATGATAAGTTCAAAAAAGAGTTGTTTCATTACACATTTGCAACCGATATCGACAAAAAACCGGTTATTTTTGATTCAGGCAGGAAACGTAAAGTGCTGGGCGTGGTTTCTTCATCAGAAAAAGCAATTTATTTGTTTGACCAAAATGGAAATACGATCATAAGCAGAGGTCTGGTAGGAGAAACACCGTTTACCGTAGGTAGCATTGAAAATAATAACGAACTTAACCTGATAACTGCTTCAGGAAATGTGCTGTATAATTACCGTATTCAATAGCAAATGAATTCTACTTCCTGTCTTTCTTCTTTTTCCGCTTCTCTTTTTTAGTGTTCTTAACAGGCTCCTGACGTTTTTCTTTTTGTTCCGGACCAGCTTTTGTGGCTTTTGAAGAAGGTATTACAGTGCGCATAATACCAGACTGTAACGTTTTCCACATAAAATTACCAAATCCCTTGTAGGTAACTCTATTGAATTCCATGTTGGCTGTACGTAGTTTGTTGTTCTTGCCCGGGTTAGACTTAAACGTTACGGTATTAGCAGCCCAGCTCATAAACTTATTCTTATCTTTTTCGTTCTTTTTCACAAATTCAGCTTCCAGGCCGGAGTACAGCATGACCATGCTGCCTTTGGAAATAGTGGGATTAGCACTTCCGTTAAAATTGATCTCTTTCAAATCTCCTTTTTGAAACTTCAGACCGAGGGCAGGCAGCGATGCCTGGTTAAACTCATTCATTTTTGCCGAAGACAGGTGGCCTGCATAGAAAAAGGTGTCAGCCCTGCTGTTAAGAGGAAATACAAAATTAAGCGTAAGGGGTACTTTTTCCATAAAATTTGCCTGCATATTGATGATGAGCGACTTATCTGTACGGATACTATCTTTTAAGGATGTGGCAAAACTTATTTGGGCATTGAGGTTGCCCATAATGGCTGTCATAAGTTCTTTTGCATTTTCCGTTTTTTCCTGATACTTCAGATAACTGTCTTTTAAAAAGATCTTTCCAATATACAATGGAAATTTCATGTTTTGTAAGACCTCATTAGGTAGTTTTGGACGCCTTTCCTCGTTGAAGGGAAGCCTTTTATCCATCAGAATGGCGAGGTTCAGTTGCTCAACTTCAACACTGTCAATCGATAGCTCTCCGTCATTTATTAGCCTCCTCAGATCTATTGCTGTTAACTTGACAGACCCGACGGTCAGATCGTAAATTTCCGAAGTGTATTTTAACTTTCTGGCAAGTTCATATTTATCATCATAAGTAGTTTTGAAAGCGATATCTTCGAGTTCCAGTACTGATTCGGCAAGATCAAAATAGATACGGCCGAAATACAGAGAATAATTTCCTCCGGGAACCATAAACTTTTCATTATTCAGGTCAAGTTTAATGTTTTCCAGATGCAGGCTGAAATAATTCTGATTGCCATCCAACTCCTTAAGATAAAAATCCTTAATTGTAAATTCCAATTCCTGATTCTCTAACATAACCTTATTATTTTCCAGGTTATAGATTTCTAACTTACAGCTCTCAAATGCAATAGATCCTATATCGACCCCATCAATGCCGGCAATATAAATCGAATCAATATTTAACCTGGCCAGTTTTTCTTTTGGAGTTTTTATTTTTGGCTTTTTGCCTACGATCATTCTTAGGTGCGCCTTTTTAAAAAGGATCTTCCGCAAACTGATGGTTTGAGACGATAATGCCTTAAACAGATCGATACCGGCAAATCTCAATGTAGGAATAGAAAGTTCGATGGCAGAAGATTGTGTGGCATCACCGTTTTTTAAACGCTCAAGGAATAAACTGTCAGGAGTAATGCTCAGGTCTTTCAGGTTGACATTCCCCGTTAAAATATTGGCCCTTACAGTATATATTTCTATATGGTATTTTTTTTCCTTTTGTTTATCGAGCGCCTCTCTTACTTTGTTTTCTATAACATGCCCGAGAATCAGGTTAATGGCTACGATAATGATTGCAAGGAAGACGACAATGCCTCCGATTATATAGAAGGTTTTTTTCTGTTTTCCGGATAGTTTCATACGATGAGTTATTTTAATGGATTAAAAGTAAAAAAAATAATAGGGAATTGCAATTAAAGTGGCGCTTTAAATACTTCCTGTCTGCCACTTATTCGATTTAAGATATATAAAAGAGAGAAGTGCCAGCAGGCTTCCGTAAACCAGTTCTGTTGTCCATACAATGGTTATCTGTTCTTTAAATATATAGACCAATGTATAAGCATAGGTAAGATAAATGGTTAGAACAACTGTTTCTATGGCTAATGAAACCTGTGTTTTTCCTGTACCTGAAACTCCGTTAAAAAGGATAAATCCAATCGAAAGAAGCAAGGCTCCCCCGCTTACAATATAGAGTAGAGGTATACCCATTTCAATAAGATTGATGTCGTTGGTGTAAATACTGAGAATGAAACGGGGAAAGATCAAACCAACACAAACTATGGCTAATACGCCAATAAAGCAGAGTCTGATAATTTTATAGATCAGCGGGAGTACTTCATCACTTCTTTTCTGTCCGATCAGCTGGCTTACCAGAGAGTTGGTGGCAGCCGCAAAGCCCCATATAGGGATCATTAAAATAACAAAGACACTTCGGATAATGTTGGATACAGCCAGAGGGCTTTTCCCCAACTTCTCTATAAACAGAAAAATAACAAACCATACCGACAGGGAAAGAAACGATTGCATCATCATCGGTACGGCTATTTTAAGAATATTCACCAGGCGTGTGATCGACGGTTTGATAAAATGAAACAGATCGTAATCCTTAAACTTTATATTGATAAATGTATAGGAGAAAAAGAAAACCGTAGCGGTCATTTCAGCTGTAACAGAAGCTATGGCAGCCCCTTTGATACCCATTTCAGGAAAGCCAAACTTACCGAAAATCAGAAGGTAATCGAGAATAATATTGGTAATGGCCAGAACAATGGTGGTGTAGGTGATCACCTTGGTTTTTGTCAGGCCGACATAAAACGACCTGAATGTCAGATTCGTAAAAGCGAAAAAGATGCCGACAGCTCTGTATTTAAGGAAAATTACTGTTTCTTCGTAAACTTCGTGCGACACAACCACATGCTCCAGTAATGGTGCTGCCCAATATCGCATGAGTGTAAATACGAGTAAAGCCAGCGGCAGTAAAAAAAACAAGGAATGTTCCACAACCGGACCGATTTGCTTTAATTTATTTTCGCCATACCTGCGGGCAATAATAATCTGTGCGCCTGTGCCAAAACCCAGTCCCAGCATAATAATAGCCAGGTAAAACAGTCCGCCTAAAGCTCCGGCTCCGAGGGCAATCTCCCCCACCCTTCCAAGGAAAGCTGTGTCGGTAAAGTTGATCAGGTTTTGGGCAATACTACCGAGAATAATGGGGTATGCTATGTGCCAGATACGGTTGTATGTAATTGAGGTTTGTTTCATAAATTAGCAGCAAAGGTATAATTTGAATTTATCCCTGATGAAAAATCAGAAAATTTCCGAAACTTAATTTAGTTAATGAGTACTTTTATCGTATGAACAAAAACAGCTAACCTGATGAAAAATGTATTAATCGTTGGCGGGACTGGTTTTATCGGACGTCACTTAGTTAACATACTAAAAAATGACTGGCAGATAACCGTATTGACCAGGAAGCCCGGGAAGTACGAAGAATTATTTGATAGCAGTGTGAAGATAGCAAAGCTTGATTTTCAGTACCAGGATGTGCTTGTTCCTCTTTTTGAACAAACGCATGCTGTAGTTAACCTTGCCGGTGAGAATGTTAGCGGCCGATGGTCGAAGGCAAAGAAAGAAGCCATTAGGAACAGTAGGTTGGACACGGATAACGTTATTGTAAAAACGTTAAACGCATGTAAACGTCGCCCGGAAGTTGTGCTGCAGGGCTCCGGAATGGGCGTTTATGGCTTTGTGCCTTCGGATGATCCGGTTACTGAAGACACACCTTTAGGAACCAATGGATTTTTAACAGAGGTTGGCAGAGCACACGAAAAAGTTTTCGAACCACTTAAAAGTCTGACACGTGTTGTGTTTTTAAGAACGGGCCTGGTATTGCATGGAAAAGAAGGAGCCTTACCTAAAATGGCTGCTTCTTTTAAAATCTTCCTGGGCGGGCCAATGGGTGACGGAAAACACTGGAACTCGTGGATTCATATTCTGGATGAAGTGAGGGCGATAAAATTCCTGATGGAACATGAAGCTGCTGAAGGGGCTTATAACCTCACCGCGCCAAATCCTGTTCGTAACAGCGAGTTCTCTGCAGCTTTGGGGAAAGCCATGAACAGACCCGCCAAATTCCGGACGCCTGCAACATTCTTACACCTTATGATGAAAGATATGGCTGATGAATTGCTTTTAGGCGGACTGAAGATCATCCCAAAACGTTTGCTAGAGGCAGGATTCAGGTTTCAGTTTGAGGATATTGATGAAGCATTTCAGAATATTTATCATTGAAGCACCCCTATCCTTCCATCACAAAACATGGAAGTGTTACCCTGATTTTTTTTGTAACAATAAATTAATATGTAACTTTTACGTCTTTTTAATAAAACCTCCGTCATAAGGTAAAGTTTGTTCATGAAACCGGAACGGGAAATAAACAGTAATCGGACCAGCGAAGCGAAACTGGAGCAACTGATTGGAAAGTATCAGGAATCCTTGATAAAGCACGCTTTTTATATGTTGGGTTCTGTTCAGGATGCTGAGGATGTGACTCAGGATATTTTCGTAAAATTCTATTTTCAGCCGCCGGTATTGTCAGACAGCTCAAAAATAAAAGCTTATTTGTACAGGATGGTGCACAATGCCTGTATTGATTTGCTGCGGAATAGAAAACAAGAGCAGCAGGTACACATCAACAGTTTGATAAACCTGCCGGATGAGCAACTGAATGGTGGCCGGAAAGAAGTGATGCTACAGAAAGAATTTTTGCGCATCAACGAATGGATGCAGCAGATTCCTGAAGAACAGGCCTTTGTTATCAGGATGAGGATCGTCAGTAAGCTAAGTTTCAAGGAAATCGCCCGGACACTTGAATTGCCCGTTACTACTGTGAAATCGCGGTTTACTTATGGATTGAACAAACTCCGTAAACTAACCGGAATTAAAAAGGAGGTATATGATGAATTGTAAAGAATTTAATAACAACCTGGCTGAACTTTTCGATAAGAATATCAATTCTGTCCTGGCAGCACAGATGCAGGAACATATGAAGAATTGTTCCGATTGCGCTTCGAAGTATAAAGAAGCGAAGGCAATTGTTGCTGGTATGCAGCCGGTAATTCCATTCACATCCTCAGGTTCCGGTTTAAAACAAAAAATTTTAAATCAAATTAAAAAGGAGGAATTGAAAATGGAAACCGTTCAAAAAGAAAAATTCAGATTAAAAACGTGGCAAAAAAGAGCAATGACTGTCGCGGCAAGTATCGTGTTCATAGTGGCTGTATTTATGCTGTCGAATCACAATCCGCTTGTCAATACGGCTAAAGCTGCAGAAAGTATCATGACCAGATCCATCACAGCACTGGAATCGCTGCGGAGTATGTTCATCACCATGGAGGTGAGATCGGACGCCAATGAAAATTTTGATTACATCAGTACGCAATCAGATTTTATCGAATACAAGATATGGAAACAGTTTACGGGCAACGAACCGTGGCGGATGGAGAAGCCGGGAAGGATTGTCTTGTTTGACGGCGAAAAGCAGTATTTGTATATTCCTGAAGCATCCATTGCTTACACTGCTTCAAAAAATGCCGGCCTTGTAGAATGGATGAAGATATTCCTTGACCCCAAAAAGATCATGGAATATGAACTGGAATTCTCCCAACAGCACAGGGCGAAATATGCAACTGAAGAAACTTCCGATGAGATCATCCTTACGGTTAATGCAGATGCACTGGGAGATTTTCATAACAACTACCTGAAAAATGCCTCTGTTCCCGAGTCGGACAACACAAGGATTTATACTTTTGATAAAACAACATCCTTGCTGAAATCTTTTAAGCTCTTTGTCAACACGGAGGGAAAGTCGGTGAAAGTGATCGGGATCAAAAATATTGCTTACAATATTCCGATCCTGGCAACGATGTTCACCATTCAGTTACCAAACGGCCTGGCCTGGCAGGAGCTTACTAATCAGGAATACGTCAAAGCATTTACCGGCATTTCAGCTAAAAAAGCCGCCCGGAAATTCTTTAAAGCTTTATCTGATGAAGATTACAAAACAATCACACCTGTCTGGGATGAGTTAAGGATAGAAGATAAAAGTAAAATGGAGCAGTTAAAGTCATTTTACGGTGGACTGGAAATGATCAGCATAGGCGAGCCGTTTAAATCAGGGCTTTATCCGGGTGAATTTGTCCCCTATAAAGTGAAACTGAGATCCGGCAAAGTTCTCGAATCCAATCTGGCCATTCGCAACGACAATCCCAGCAAAACATGGGAAGTTGACGGTGGAATTTAAAAAAGTGAATAAGAAACCATTTATGTTTCCCATTCCGGCAATTGTCGGGATGGGATTTTTTTTTAAGGAATGGTTGTGTAAAAAAAGGCCAGAATATCAGCCTAAACTTTTACTTTTGTTCATCAAATCTCATTTCTATGAAATTCCTTACTAACCTCATCTGGCTACTTTTCGGTGGTTTTGCCACTGCTATCGAATATTTTGTTTCGGGCGTAGTCTTGATGCTTACGGTGATTGGCATCCCTTTTGGGCTCCAGGCAATGAAACTGGGTGTGCTGGCGCTGTGGCCTTTTGGCAGCCGGGTGGTGCGCACAGA
>Ga0209013_10000328_pt1 | contig 41583 bp, 39 predicted proteins | sample Cruoilmetagenom2_FD_187291 | JGI IMG/M metagenome (GOLD analysis project Ga0209013, IMG submission 187291) | Oil polluted marine microbial communities from Coal Oil Point, Santa Barbara, California, USA - Sample 2 (SPAdes) (version 2) | ecosystem: Environmental > Aquatic > Marine > Oil seeps ...
TCATCATATCCGGCTATGTTCGTTTGTTTCCTTTTAAAATGCCGCTTGCAAGTGAAATACTTTTTTTCCCGTAAGCTTCCAGGTGTTCCGCGAGTTTACTGAGTTCCATCTCTTTTTGGATATCAACGGCTTTGATCAGAATGGGAAGATTAACGCCGGATATTACCTCAATCCGTCCTTCTTCGAGAAATGAATAGCTTAAATTGGATGGTGTCCCGCCGAACATGTCTGTAAGGATAAGGACGCCTCGATGGTGGTCAACCTTTTTGATTGCTTCCGCGATTTTTTTCCGCAGTTTGTCAGCGTTTTCATTCAAATCTATGGAAACCGATACCATGGTATCCGGTCGAGTTCCAAGAATGAATTCCGCAGCATCGATCAGTGCATCCCCAAGTTGACTGTGTGTGACAATAACTATACCTATCATAATTCCCTTTCTACAGATCAATGTCACGATGTGTGATTATAATCTGCATGCCTGGTTTTTTTATATGTTCGAATACGGCTTCTGAAATGGTAACAGAGCGATGTCGGCCTCCGGTACAACCCACTGCAATGGTTAGATAAGCTTTGCCTTCCTTTTCGTACATCGGAATTAAATAGTCAAGCAAATCCAGATATTTTTTTAAGAATTTTCGGGCTTCATCGTTGCCCAAGACAAAATTTTTAACGCTTTCGTTTTTCCCGTCCAGGTTTTTGAGTTCAGGAACGAAGTACGGATTTAAGAGAAACCGAACATCCATGATCAGATCTGCATCGTGGGGGATACCGTATTTGAAACCGAACGACAAGATATTAATCTTCATGGGCGCAAAGTATTTACTCTTATGCGCGAGGTCACTGATAACAGATTTCAGCTCGTGGACATTGTAATGGGAAGTGTTAATAATTTTATCGGCGGCGATTTTTAGATCTTTTAACTGTTGTTGTTCAGTACGGATTCCCTCCAAAAGGCTTTTGTCTTGCGAAAGGGGGTGGTGTCTTCGTGTTTGGCTGTAACGCTTCAGCAGAGTTTTTTCGTCGGCATCCAGAAAAAGGATTTCGAACTGATGTCCTTTTTTCTTTAGAGATTCAAAGATCAATGAATACCTGGAGAGAAAACTTTTTTCTCTCAGGTCCATCACAAATGCGAGCCCCGCTATTTCAGCGTTGCTTTTAATCGGCAATTCCAAAAATTTGGGAAGAAGTGCTACCGGCATGTTGTCGACACAATAGTAGCCCACATCTTCAAACGCTGCAATTGCAGTACTCTTCCCAGAGCCAGAACGCCCTGTAATAATAATTATTTGCAACTTTTTCACTGTTAATCAATGTTCGGTTCTAAAATTCTTCTTCCTCCTCTTCTTCGATGATGGAATAGATTTCATCTCGGTTTGTGGCATGCAACAACCTTTGTTTGAAAGGCTCATTTTTCAAAATTCTGGAAATTCGAGCGAGAAGCTTTAAATGAAGTCCTGTCGAATTTTCCGGCGTTAATAAAAGGAAAAAGATGTGGGCGGGCTGTCCGTCCATGGAATCGAAGTCGACGCCTTTTTTGCTGAGACCAAAACCGAGAACCAGCGATTCTAGCCCCTTGACTTTCCCATGGGGGATCCCGATTCCTTCACCAATTCCGGTACTTCCGAGCCGTTCCCGTTCCATGAGTACTTTAACGAGATAATCATGGTTTATATCGGCAATACGGGCTACAGGTGTAACAAGTTCTTCGAGAACCCCTTTTTTATCATTGGCTTTCAATTCAGAAAGAATGGCTTCTTTCAGTAAAACATCAAGAATTTTCATTATGAGGAACCCGGGGTTAGTTGCTGGGTTGAATCAGGCCGTAATCGTCATTTTTTCGCCGATAAAGAACGTTGACCTGATCGGTCCTGGCATTTGTGAAAACCAGAAAATTGTCGTTTACAAGGTCCATCTGCATAACCGCTTCTTCCACATCCATGGGTTTATAGTCGATATTTCTGACAATAATGTTTCTTGTGGCTTCGTCTTCCGAATGAAGCGTGTCTTCTGTAAGCATATCCTTTGTTCTGGATTTCGAGCCACTCCGATGTTGCCGGTTTTTTTGTTTGTATTTCTTGATCTGTGTTTCGAGTTTGTCCAGAACCATATTGATGGCGGAGTACATGTCGTCGGTTGCTTCTTTGCCATAAATGTTGAGTCTGTCGCCGATGATGTTGATTTCCGCCATGTGGCGAAACTTTTCAACCGAAAGCACGACATTCGCTTCGGCAGGATTGTAGAGATATTTATCAAAACGGTCGAGTTTGTCTCCAACATATGATTTTAAATTTTCAGAGGAATCAAGATTTTTAAATGTTACCGATGTATGCATACCTAAAATCTCCCTAAAATTGTTTGCGTTTGTTCGATGGTAATACTCTCATCATCTCACGGTATTTGGCTACGGTTCTCCGAGCGATATTAATATTTGCCTCCTTCAACAGTTTCGAGATTTTATCATCGCTGTAGGGTTTTTTTGAATCTTCATCTTCGATGATCAGTCTTATTTTTTCTTGTACACTGGCAGAGGCGATGGCTTCGCCATGGACGCGCTGAATAGAACTGTTAAAAAAATATTTCAATTCAAAAATACCCCGGGGGGTATGGACATACTTGTTGGTGGTCACCCTGCTGATGGTTGATTCATGCATGCCGATATCTTCCGCGACATCTCTCAATACCATGGGTTTCAAGTGTGCGATCCCCTTTTCAAAAAAATTCAGCTGGAATTTCAGTATACTTTCCATCACTTTATAGATGGTTTTTTGACGTTGGTGAATGCTCCGGATCAACCAAGTTGCGGAACGCATTTTTTCCTGTATATAGTCCTTTGCATCTTCGGAAAAGTTTCCGTCATCCTTAATGGCACTTTTATAAAAATTGGTAACACGCAGTTTCGGCATCCCGTCATCGTTGACCAGGATTATAAATTCATCGTCCAGTTTATGTACAAAAACATCGGGGTTGATGTATTGGGCTTCTTCGTCGGTGAATTGCCTGCCGGGTCTTGGCTCTAAACTTTGGATAACTTTAACGGAAGCAATAATATCTTCGATGGATACTTTTAAAGATTTGGCGATAGCCTTATAATTCTTATTTTCAAGATGATTGAGATGGTTTTCGATGATCTCGGTTATGATGGTGTTGTCCAGATCAAAATACCGTGCCTGTATAAGTAAGCATTCACTGAGATCTCTTGCGCACACACCGATGGGATCAAATGTTTGAAATAGGGATAGAACTTGTTCGATCTTTTCTGGGTCGGCGCCGCTCATCATGGCGAGGTCTTCTATCGTGGCATCCAGATACCCGTTTTTATTCAGGTTGCCGACGATACAATTCCCGATATTTTTTTCCGTATGTTCGGGAGATGTCATAAGGAGCTGCCAAAGCAGATGTTCACGCAGGGATTGTTTGCGGGCCACAAACGATTCGAAATTCGGCGTATCTCTTCTTTCAGCTTCGAAATGGGTTTTTCCCGAGGAATTGTATTCATCGATATAATTGCTCCAGTCGATGTCGTCCCGGATTTTTTCTTCCACCGTGATCTCTTTGATTTCGGACGGTTCGGTGGATTCTTTCTCAGGGCTTTCAACAAGCGGTTCTTCAACATCAGTCTCCTGGACTTCCTCTTCCAATGTGGGATTCTCCTCGAGCTCCTGCCGGATGGTATTCAGAAGTTCAAGTCGCGACAGCTGCAGAAGCTTGATCGCCATCTGAAGCTGCGGGGTCATGATGAGTTGCTGTGTTAATTTCAGCTGTTGTCTAAGTTCAAGGGCCATTTTATAATTTAAACTCGTCTCCTAGGTATATCCGTCGAGCGGTTTCGCTCGAGGCTATTTTTTCAGGGGGGCCGGATTCAATGACCCTGCCGTCGTTTAATATATATGCTTCGTCACAAACTTCAAGAGTTTCTCTTACATTGTGATCGGAGATAAGGATGCCGATGCCTCTATTCTTTAAATGTCGAATAATTTTTTTTATGTCAATGACCGCCAGGGGGTCAATACCTGCAAAAGGTTCATCCAGAAGAATAAACGAGGGGTTTGTGGCCAGGGCGCGTGTTATTTCCAGACGCCGCCGTTCCCCGCCTGAAAGCAAGTATGCCTTTTGGTTTTTCAGATGCGTTATTCCGAGTTCGTCAAGGAGCAAATTTGCCCGCTCTTCTTGATCCGATTTTGAGATGGATAGTGTTTCAAGAATTGCCATTATATTTTGTTCGACCGTCAGTTTTCTAAAAGTCGACGTCTCCTGGGGGAGATAGCCTATGCCTTTTCGCGCCCTCAGATACATGGGGAAGCTGGTGATATCTTCATCATCGAAAATAACCTGTCCGCTATCCGGCTTTATCATGCCGACGGTCATATAAAAGGTGGTGGTTTTGCCTGCGCCGTTCGGGCCAAGAAGTCCCACGACACGGCTGTTTTTTATTTTCATGCTGACGGAATTCACAACCTGTCTTCCATTATACACCTTAACCAAGTCTTTAAGTGATAATGTCGTCAATTATTTCAAACCCTTTTCTCCGGCAAAAAACACGGCTTCCACACGCTCTTTATGTCCACCTTCAACGGCAATGCGTCCATCTTTTCTGTAAAATGTAATTTTTTCACCGGAAATGGTGTCATTTCCGCTGATGATCTTTGAGTCGGCACCTGACAGGACTACCACGCTTGTCTCTGTATTGTATACGGCCTGCTGGCTTTCTGCAACCCTGTTGTCAAATTTTATCCTGACGTTGCCATTGGCAACGATTTGATGAATCGATTCCTTGCCGACAACCGGTTTATTTTTGTCGGCCAAATGTTTTTTATAAAAAATTTTGAGTCTGTCAGCCGTGATTACAGTCTCACCCTGGGTTGCCCTGACATTCCCAATAAATTCGGCATAGCCGGCCGTGTTGTCAGAGATCAGTTTGTCTGCCGTGATGTAAATTTTTTCATTGTTTTTAGGGCCTGTTGTATCTGGATTGCCCGATGTATCCGCAGCATGTGCCGACGAAATGGCCGTGCCGGCAGCCAGGAGAAAAATTACGGCCCAAAAGCCCAAAGTTCGGGGATGATTATGTTTAAAGTGTGATTCTCTCACGTAAAGTTCCTTCCACCTTTCCTTCAAAAATCGATCTATTTGTATTTAAATCCAATGACATCGAGTCGGCAACAAGATTAAATAGATCTCCGGTAATGCTAACCGATGTGTCTGAATAGATCATCCGCCCGTTGTGTCTGTAATACAGATTGTCGCATTTTAGCCGGTAGCTGCCATTTTCCACCACAACATTGCCGAATATTTTCATGTTTTTTGAATCTGTATTTAAAATCCCTCGATCTGCTTTTAAATAAACGTTGGTTTTATCTTTAAGAAAAAATTTTACAGACAGATCATGGAAAATTGCCTGATTTTTGTCGTTGATATAATCCACCGAAGCGGCGTCCAGGCTCCACTCTGTTATTCCGTTTCGGGTGGCTGTTTGATGCGCCTTTCCTATGGATATGTTGGCCTTACTCCGAATGATAGAAATAAGGTTGTCTTCTTTGTCTGAAATGTGGCGATATCCCACAAAAACCGCTGATACGATCCCAAATGCAATAAAAATGACTGAGATCAGAAAAATTTTTAACTTCTTCTTATGGTTCATGGTTATAATTGTCATTGAACTGCAACGGCGAACCCATTCCCCGCAAGCTTGTCGAAGATCCCGTTAAGTGGGGTTGGAGCAAAGTTTATCCTGTGAAACCCATCTGTTTTTTCTGGTTGACCGGGGCGGAAATCCCGCCTTGGGAGGCTCCGGAGGGCTCCAATATTCATTGTTGGGATAAATAGCGTTCCAAGATGTTTTCCCAGAATCCCCGAGCCTTTAAGATTGTTTCACAAACTTCTCTGACCGCCCCTTTTCCCCCTTTTGCCGATGTAACCATATCCGCGTTTTCCAAAACGATCTGGTGAGCATCTGCAACGGCAATGGAGAGCCCGACCTTTTTCATCAAGGCTAAATCCGGCAAGTCGTCACCGACAAATGCCGTTTCTTCAGCATTTACACCGGTGCGATCTAAAACAAGATCGAATATGGCGGCTTTATTGTCGATACCGTCAAAAATAAGGTCGATACCAAGATTTTTACAGCGGTGGTGCAGTGCGTCTGAACGTCTGCCGGTGATGATACACAGGTCGATTCCGGCTTCCATGAGGAGTCTTATGCCCAGTCCGTCTTTTACACAGAACACCTTGGTTTCGACAGCGTTATCGTTATAGACAATACCGCCGTCGGTGAGTACGCCGTCAATATCAAGAATCAGGAGTTTTATGCGTTCCAATCGATTTAAAACCATTGACTCAAAAAACCATGGCCTTTCGGATTGCGATAAGCTGGGAAAGGAGTTTCTCCAACGTATCGAGATTTAATGAATTGGGCCCGTCACAAAGCGCTCTGTCGGGTTCCGGATGAACTTCCATAAATAAGCCGTCTGCTCCGGCGGCGACGGCTGCACGTGCCAGAGTGGGTGCAAATTCCCGCTGCCCCCCGGAACTTGCACCTGCCCCGCCGGGGAGCTGGATGCTGTGCGTTGCGTCGAATATTACCGGACAACCCATATCCTGCATGATCTTTATGGCACGGAAGTCCACCACCAAGTTGTTGTATCCGAACATGGTTCCCCTCTCTGTGAGGAGAATCTGGCGGTTTCCTGTAGACGTCACTTTGTCCACGATATTTTTAACATCCCACGGGGATAGAAACTGTCCTTTTTTAACATTGATCGGTTTTCCTGTTTCAGCGACTTTTAAAATAAAATCGGTTTGCCGACATAAAAAAGCAGGGATTTGAATGATGTCCAAAACCCGTGCTGCATCTTCGATTTCGTTGATCCTGTGAACATCCGAAATGACCGTGATACCAAGTTCCGTCTTGATACGTTCCAGGATATCAAGTCCATCCGCCAAGCCGGGCCCCCTGAAGGAATTTATGGATGACCGGTTGGCTTTGTCATAAGACGCTTTAAAAATAAAGGGAATATCCAAATTTTGGGTCAATTCTTTGAGAAATGACGCGATGTGGTAGGTCATTTCATAATTTTCGATCACACACGGACCTGAGATCAAAACCAACTGAGATCCCTGACCGATTGAGATATTGTCTGCTTTAACGATATTTCTCATTGTTTTTAGTCGCTGTAATTTTCTTAAATTTTGGAAACCATCAGTAAATATTTATCGCGCATGGGGTTAAAAGTCAAGAAACGAAAAAAGGAAAAACAGCCCTTGATTACTCTCTTTTTTACTGTTAATATCGTTCTTTTAAAAAAAAAGAAAGGCGGGCTGCAACTCATTGAAAACGAATAAAAAAACCTTAAAAACCAAAATGATCGTGCTGATTTGTCTCATTGTTGTTCTGCCGGTTGTTTGGATATTGATGCAAAGACTCGAAGGTGAAAAGCCTTCCATTGTTTTGGAACCTCCTTCGCCGTTCATCGGAAAAACGCACACCCTTTCCGTTAACGTGTCCGACGTCAAAAGTGGTGTTCGAGAGCTATGGGTCGGACTTGTCAAAGACGGCAAGGAAGTTTTACTGTTTGAAAAAGACCTGCCTTCTGAAGGTTTTATCAGCGGTGGAAAAACCCGTGAGGCGTCTTTCAAGATCAAAATTGAGCCAAAGAAAATGGGCATGACCGACGGAAAGGCGATCTTGCGAATAGTTGCCAGGGATTATTCCTGGCGGAAATGGTTGCACGGAAACACGGCGTATTTAGAAAAAGACGTAATGATTGATACAAAGCCTCCCGAGGTGGATGTTCTCAGCAGGATACACAATGTGAGTCAGGGGGGTACAGGGCTCGTGATCTACAAGCTGTCGGAACCCTGCCTTGAAAGCGGTGTTTATGTGGGGGGAAATTTTTTTCCCGGATATTCAGGATATTATAAGGATAAAAATTTCTTTGTGGCCTTTTTTGCCCTGGATTATACCCAAGGGGCAGGTACCGAACTCCTCGTAAAGGCAACCGATTTATCCGGAAACAGCTCCAGAGCCGGGTTCCCATACTATATTAAAAAAAGAGTATTTAAAAAGGTTTCTTTAGAGATTTCCGACAGATTCCTTAATTGGAAGATGCCGGAATTTGATGTGGATGTCCCGGCGGATTCCGAAAATCCCCTGCTGGACAAGTTTCTTAAGATTAACCGTGATTTTCGCAATCGCAACAACTTGAAAATAAAGGATATCGGAAGAAAAACCGACAACAAATCATATTGGGACGGTGCATTTTTGAGGCTGCCCAATTCAGCCAGAAAAGCCAGTTTTGCCGATCATCGCAGATATCGATACAAAGGTCATGTCATCGATAAACAGGTCCACCTGGGTCTGGATCTGGCCTCTATTGCTCATTCACCGGTACCGGCATCGAACCGTGGAAAGGTTGCCTTTGCCGGATATTTGGGCATTTACGGGAAAACCGTAATGATCGACCATGGCTTTGGATTGTTCAGTACCTATTCACATTTAAGCGCAGTTGACGTCAAGCCGGGACAGATGGTATCTAAAGGTGAGATCATTGGGCGAACAGGAAGTACGGGGATGGCCGGTGGGGATCATCTTCATTTTGGAATACTGGTTCACAATACATTTGTGAATCCTGTGGAATGGTGGGATTCGGCCTGGATAAAAAACAATATCTCAAACAAGTTGGAAACGGTAGCGTCTTTATACTAAATAGGAAACGCACCGTGCCCATTTTACAATTGTGGATGAACACTATATAAATGAGGGGTCGGGGAGTTTTTCTAAATAGTCGCTCCATGGATAATCTTTTTTTAAACCGCGTGAACTCGTGGCAAGGGTTCGTAAAGAAAGAACAGGAATCAATCTTTGAAAAATCAATAGGTTTGCCATACAATCTTTAATTTCTTTTAAAGATGCGATTTCGGCATGCGCCTGTTCTTTCTAACGATCCTTAAGCCACTCAAACAGCACCCGCTTTAAAAAAAGATCATCCATTCCGCTGAGACTCAAGGATTTAGAAGAAAAACTCCCCGAGGGCTCATATAAATATCTAACATGGAAAGTGAAGATCAGAGAGTAACCGGCAATGAAAACACATAAAATTAACAAGTCATATCAGGAGATCAATAAAAAGATTAGGACCGGAGAGGTCGTTGTGGTTACTGCCGAGGAGATCATCGACATCGTCCGGGAAGAAGGGCCGGTTGAAGCGGCACGGCGGGTCGATGTTGTAACGACGGGAACCTTTGCCCCAATGTGTTCATCCGGCGCATTTATAAACTTCGGACATGCTGTTCCGAGATTAAAAGCATCCAAGGTCTGGTTGAATAATGTGTCCGCATATGCCGGCATTGCAGCGGTGGACTGCTATATCGGCGTTACCGAGCCGTGTGAGGATGATCCGTTAAACAAGGTTTATCCCGGGGAATTTAATTATGGGGGGGGGCATGTGATTCAGGATCTGGTTGCCGGAAGGACCGTCTATTTAAAAGCCACCGCTTACGGAACAGACTGTTATCCGAGTCGGATGTTGGAAAAAGAGGTTTCATTGCGAACACTTCCGAGCGCTACGCTGTGCAATCCCAGAAACGGGTATCAAAATTACAATTGTGCCGTGAACTTAACCAATAAAACCGTCTATACATACATGGGCACATTGAAACCCAGAGCCGCCAATGCAAATTTCTGTTCGGCCGGTCAACTCAGCCCACTTTTTAATGACCCGTATTATAAAACCATCGGCCTTGGGACCCGAATTTTTCTGGGCGGAACAACAGGGTATGTGACTTGGCAGGGCACACAGCACAACCCGTCGGTGGAAAGGACAAACAAAAGCGTTCCCAGAACACCTGCCGGCACCCTATGGGTTATGGGAGATCTCAAAAAAATGAGTCCCAAATGGCTCATGGGCGTCAGTATGCAGGGATACGGGTGTTCACTTGCCGTGGGACTGGGCATTCCGATTCCCATCCTCAACGAGGAGATCGTTCAGTACACTGCGGTATCGGATGAAGAGTTGTTTACCCAGATCGTAGATTACGGGCATGATTATGCCCATGGTATTTCGAAGAGCTACGGCCAGGTCAGCTACGCAGAATTGAGAAGCGGTTCTATTAAATTCAGGGGTGAGGAAATACCCACCGTGCCGATGTCCAGTATGGTGAGAGCACGTGAAATTGCTGAAATGCTGAAAAGATGGATTTCCAAAGGCAAATTTATAATCGGTGAGCCGCAGTTTACATTGCCGATGAAGTAATGCCTCCAACACTGCATCAACATCCGGGAGGGAAATTAAAACCGATAAAATTATCGATTGAAGATCTATATATTTCCTACGCTTTCGAAAAAAAATAACGGTGAAAACCGGTAGGAGATTCATTCTTTAACCGTCAATTGTAATCAGTCAATTTCCAATGTCGAATATCATACGGACTTTCATCGCTGTCGAGATTCCTGATAAAATAATTTCATCGATTGCCAAGGTTCAAGAAGACATAAAAACCTACGGGTTTAAAATCAGATGGGTTCGACCGGAGAGTATTCATCTCACCCTGAAATTTTTAGGAAATATCGAGGCAGCGAATGCAGAAAACGTCGGCAGGGCCGTTTGCAAGGCAGCCAGGGCGGTTGCGCCACTGTCTCTACAGGCAAAAGGGATCGGCGTTTTTCCGGGAATAAGACGTCCTCGTGTGGTATGGGTGGGCATCACAGGCCAGCTCGAAACCCTTGGGAGGCTGCAGAAAACACTCGATGAAAATTTAGCGGGCATCGGTTTTCCCAAGGAGAAGCGGCCCTTTAAAGGACATCTGACCCTGGGGCGGATCCAGAAAAAAATCGATTCTAAAACGTTCATTGAAGCACTCGATGCACTCGGAATTTTTGAGACTGAAACGTTCACTGCCGACAGAGTGGTTCTGTACAAAAGCGAACTGAAAGCATCCGGAGCTGTTTACACGAAACTGGTGAGCGCTCCGTTGGCTTGACACGTCCCAAAGCATTTACTTCATTCACTTCTAAATACAACCATGTAGGGTGATCAATCAGGAGGAGACAATGAGCATTTCACCGGACAAGGAGAAGGCGGTAGAAAGCGCCATGGTTCAAATAGAGCGACAGTTCGGCAAGGGGTCGATCATGAAGCTGGGGAGTAGCCCTATTATCGATGTACCTGTCATTTCGACCGGTTCCCTTGCTCTCGATAAAGCACTCGGTATCGGCGGGCTCCCCAGAGGCAGAGTGGTGGAAATTTTTGGTCCGGAATCTTCCGGCAAAACGACACTTGCGCTTCATGCGGTTGCCGAGGCCCAAAAACAGGGCGGCATTGTCGCTTTTATTGATGCCGAGCATGCTTTGGATACAGCCTATGCCAGGGAACTCGGTGTCAATTGTGACGAACTCTTGGTCGCCCAGCCGGATACGGGAGAGCAGGCCCTCGAAATCGCGGATATGCTGGTCAGAAGCGGTGCACTGGATATCGTGGTGATCGATTCTGTCGCCGCACTGGTCCCAAGGGCGGAGATAGAAGGTGAAATGGGGGATTCCCACATGGGGCTTCAGGCCAGACTCATGTCACAGGCCATGCGGAAATTGACCGGCACCATCAACAAGACGATGACTTCACTCATTTTCATCAACCAGATCCGAATGAAAATCGGCGTTGTATTCGGCAATCCCGAGACGACCAGCGGCGGGAATGCGCTGAAGTTCTATTCTTCTGTGAGGCTCGATATCCGGCGTATCGGCGCAATCAAGGACGGGCAGGATATTGTGGGAAACCGAACCCGGGTGCGCGTTGTTAAAAACAAGATGGCTCCCCCTTTCAAGGAAGCAGAATTTGACATTCTCTATGGTGAAGGGATTTCACAGGCCGGAGATGTTCTCGACACCGGTGTTATGACCGGTGTCATCGAGAAAAGCGGCTCATGGTACTCGTTTGATGGAGAAAGAGTGGGGCAGGGGCGTCAAAATGCAAAGAAGTTCTTCAAAGATAATCCGGATCTTTTCGATTCAGCATTGACCAAAGTCAAAGAAGCGTTGGGCATTTCTCAAAAGAGAGGAGAAGACGCCCAGGATGATTCATAAATCTATTTTCGAATGGAGCGAGTTATGACAGGCAACGAAGTCCGCAGGAAGTTTCTTGACTATTTTGAAAAACACAGCCACCAGATCGTAAGGAGTTCATCTCTTGTTCCTTCGGATGACCCTACGCTTTTATTCGTCAATGCCGGCATGGTGCAGTTTAAACGTTCTTTTCTCGGTGAAGAAAAGAGGAACTATGTCAGAGCCGTAACCTCCCAGAAATGCGTGCGTGCAGGGGGTAAGCACAACGATCTGGAGAATGTCGGGTACACGGCGAGGCACCATACATTTTTCGAGATGCTGGGCAACTTTTCCTTTGGAGATTATTTCAAAGAAAAGGCCATAGATTTTGGGTGGGATCTTTTGACCAACGGATATGGACTGCCCGAAGATAAACTGTGGGTTTCCATTTATCTCGACGACGATGAGGCCCATGAACTCTGGCATAAAAACATCGGGGTCCCGGAAGACCGGATTCTACGTTTCGGTGAAGAGGACAACTTCTGGGCCATGGGAGACACCGGTCCTTGCGGTCCCTGCAGCGAACTGCATATTGACCGCGGTGAAAAATTCGGATGCGGAAAACCGGATTGCGCGGTGGGATGTGATTGTGACCGTTTTCTGGAGATATGGAATCTGGTTTTTATGCAGTTTAACCGTGATGTTTCCGGAAAATTGACGCCGCTCCCAAAACCGAGCATCGACACCGGGCTGGGTCTTGAGCGGATGATCGCCATTGTTCAGAACGTACCCACAAACTATGATATCGATTTGATTCGCCCCATTATGAATAAAGTCGAGGAGCTTTCGGAACAGCGGATCGGAGAATCCTTGGCGTCTGATGTGGCCATGAAAGTGATTGCCGATCACAGCAGGGCCGCAGCCTTTTTGATCGGAGACGGCGTTCTGCCCGCCAATGAAGGACGGGGATATGTACTGCGTCGAATCATGCGCAGAGCCATCCGATACGGGCGCAATATCGGCCTTGTCCAGCCATTTTTACATAAAACCGCAGCGGTGGTGTTCGATATCATGAAACCGGCCTATCCTGAACTTTCGGACGCCGCATCGTTTATCACCAATGTTATTGAAAACGAGGAAAACCGGTTTTCAGAAACACTCGATAACGGCCTTAGACTTCTCAACAACAGCCTTTTGGAATTAAAGGCAAAAGGCCTGACGCAGGTGCCGGGTCAATTGATTTTCAAGCTTTATGATACGTACGGATTTCCGGTGGACATTGTCAGGGATGTCATCAGAGATGATGAGATGGAAATCGACCTGGAGGGTTTTGACCGGGCCATGGAAGCCCAGCGTGAAAGATCAAAATCCATTGCGACCTTTGCCAGCATCGGCGATGCGTATAAAAAACTTTCGGCCCATGGAATCATGCCCGAATTTGTGGGGTATGATAAAATTTCGTGCGATTCAAAGGTCCTTGTTCTGGTAAAAAACAGTGAAGAAGTTCAGGAGGCAACCCAGGACCAGATCGTGGAGGTCGTTACTGAAGTTACACCGTTTTACGGTGAATCCGGGGGACAGATCGGAGATGCCGGACAGATTGTCGGTGATAATCTCAAGATGGAAATTTCCGACACGATTAAGGACCCGACGGGCATTATTATCCACAAAGGGAAAATTATTTCAGGAAACATCAAAAAAGGAGATACGGTAACCCTAACTGTTGATCGCTCCCAGCGCTATGCAACGGCGTGCAATCACACGGCGACCCATATACTCCACTTTGCCCTGAGAAAGGTTCTCGGAGATCATGTAAAACAGGCGGGATCACTGGTGGCACCGGATAAACTCCGTTTCGATTTTACACATTTTTCCCAGCCGGATCCCGAATCCCTCGACAAGATCGAAGCCCTCGTGAACCAGAGAATTCGAGAAAATATCCCCGTCCAGATTGCGGAGATGGATGCTGATGAAGCCTTTAAAACAGGGGCCACTGCCCTTTTTGAGGAAAAATATGGGGACAGTGTCCGAGTGGTGGCGCTCAACGATTTCAGCAAGGAACTTTGCGGCGGAACCCACACAAATCTTACCGGGAACATCGGTCTTTTCAAAATTATCGGAGAATCCAGTGTGGCATCGGGCATACGGCGAATCGAGGCTTTGACCGGAGCTGCTGCGCTATCGCACGTACAAAGCTACTCCAAACTCATTCACGACGCGGCAATATTGCTCAGAGAACACCCTGAAGCCGTTCCCCCGCGGGTAGAGAAACTTTTGTCTTCCTTGAAGTCTTTGGAGAAAGAAGTGGAAATAATGAAGGCCGGGATTGCCATGCAGTCCGCAGACTGGACCGAAAAAGAAATTAAAACCATCCATGGCGTAAAGGTGCTGGTTAAAAAGGTCTCGGTGGACAACCCGCCGGCATTGAGAGATCTGGCCGACCGATTCAAAGAAAAAATAAAATCCGGAATTGTCATTCTCGGCAGTTCAGATGGATCTAAAGCGCTGCTGATCGTTGTGGTCACCAAAGATTTGACCGACCGATACCATGCCGGAAAGATTGTAAATGGGATTGGATCCATTGTGGGCGGCGGCGGCGGCGGTAGGCCCGATATGGCCCAGGCCGGTGGAAGCAAGCCGGAAAAACTCGATGCAGCCCTTGAAAAAGCTTATGAAGTGGTTGAGGGCAGTCATTAGTTTCCATTTTACAATCTCACCAAGGGATCTTGAAACCCGTTTCCATTTATTCGCACTAAATACCTTTAAGCACGTCAATCATGCTAAAGGCGTTTCCCCGTGCGCCGTTTTCCACCTTTTTAGCCAGAAAAATCAGGGCATCGAGGGTCCCCTGGGCATAGACATCGCGGCCGTTGACGTTATGGATAAATTCAAATCGGACCGTTTTGTCACCGGAATCGAGGCGGTAGGTATGCCATCCGTGTCCTCCCAGGTATGCTTCAGGTATTCCCCAAACGTTTTTCTGGACATTTGAATCCCGTTCTTTGGTAATGTCCGCCTCGGAAAAAGAGAGTCCCAGGCGATTAAAATACCCGACCATTGCCTTGGCGGTTCCACTGGTGTCCGCTTTTCCATGCTGATGGCTTTCTTTGATTTGGAGCGTGTATCCTTTGAAGAGATCGGGAAATGTTTGGGCGGCATATTCCATCATGGCTTGAAACCCGACAATCTGCGTGGCCATATTCGGTGCAATTACCGCAGCCGCCGAAGATGTGCGAATCCTTTCCTCGAGACTCCGGCGCTCGCCACCGGTTGTGCCCATGACAAAATGAAGTCCATGACGGCAGTAAAAATCGGCATTACTGTTAACCGCCGATGGGTGGGTGTAGTCCACACTCAGAAAAGGAGCCTCCGTATCCTTGATGGCTAAAATGGCCTCCTCTCTGTCTTCCGGCTGAATCAGGCCGATGGAAACAGAATCGATGACGGTTTCGGTGTCGGTGATTTCAGGACCGGTCAGGGATTGGGGAATCAGTTCAAACCGGTCGTCTTCAAGGGCGTGTTTGACAACATTGGCAGCCATATTACCGGGCAAGCCGTTTACCATTATTTTTATGCGGTTCATCTTGTACCTCCTTCTATTGGAATCTGAAAACAACACGTTATTAAACCGGCAATTAAATATACAAACAATGTTTTTTTCATGTCATTCCCGCGAAAGCGGGAATCCAGGAAATACAATGAGTTATGGATTCCGGCTCTTCCCCCGGATCAAGTCCGGGGTGCGGCCGGAATGACGGTTTTTTAATTGCCGGATTAATAAAATCAAATATAATCGAAGCAATATTATTTCAAAAAGCTAAAATGCTGCCATGGAACAAACGTCTTTGACAATCGATTCTAAGCCTGGGAATTCCATGTCCTTGAAATCTGAAAGATTAACCTCGAGGGTTTTTATAGCACTTGGGATATATTTTTCAAAGTATGTTTTTTTCTTTATACGGCTCAGATAACCAAAAGCCCCCAGAATCTGAAGGTTTCTCGTTATGGCGCAGTATTTATAACAGGAAAGAAAATGGTGTGGATGGACCTTTATGGCCGGTGCGAGGATTTCAACGCTGAAGTCGAGCAAAATATTCTGCACGGTGCGGGGTAATTCCACGTAGGGATCGATCAGCAAAGATGCAAGATCATATTGGATCGGCCCGAACCGTCCCCCCTGAAAATCGATAAAATAAAAATGATCGTTTTTTAAAATGATGTTCCGTGACTGCATGTCCCGGTGCATAAAACCATTGACCGAAAATTCAAGGGATTTATCTGCAAGTTGGCTAAACTCATCTTCAAGATCCCGAAAGCATATATCCATTCCGAGATAGTCCCTTAAAAAGGCATCAACGAAGTATCGGCACTCTTTTTCGAGAATGAGATCCTTATCGTATCGGGGCGTTTGACATGTCCATTCAGGATCGAACTCTTTGTTTCCGGATAGGGAGAGTCTCCCGAGAAGGCGTATCACCGATTGGTAATACGTGATGATCTCATCCGGATTTCTGGTTTTTAATATAACGGTCTCAAGATGAACGTCCCCCAAGTCCTCCATGAATACCAGACCTGAAAAGGTATCATAAAAGAAAATCTCCGGTACCGGCAACCCCCTGCTGAAAAGATGACGGCCAATGGCGACAAAGGCCTCGGCCTCGGAGGTTTTGTCATCTCTTTTGATGCCGTGATCCGCCATCACGAGTGATCGATTTCCATGGTTCAGGCGGTACCAGTCCCTGTCCGACCCATCCCCTTTAAGTTTCGTTCGGGTGATCTTTTTGCTCGAGGATCCCAAAAAGGCCTGTTTGAAAGCTTCGGGGGCCATCTTCTCGAAAACGACGTGTCGGTACCTTTCCGGCGTTCCCATATCTTTCCAGAAATATTTTTTTGAAAAAAAGGCAGATATTTTTCTGTTTTTTGCTGCCAGGGTCCGGTAAACATCGATAATGCTGTAAAATGCGTTATCCGGTATTAAGCTTAGGACTTCCGGATTTAGAACCTGTATCCCCGTAAAGGTGAGTTTTCCGGTGTCTTCGAATCCGGATCTTTTTGATTCGTTTCCCAGAGCGGCGGACCGGGTGCTGGGGAGAGGCCCTTCATCGAAGGCTTCGATAAACCCGTTTCCGTCGACGGCCACGGTGTTGAACTCCGGGTCGTCATGCAGAACCAGCGTCGCAGGATGCGGGTGGTTTAAGTGAAAGTCGTAGACCTTTTTAAATTCTATATCCGTAATGATGTCGCTGTTTATGACCATAAAAGGACGATCGTCCCAGAAGTCGGCAATATTTTTTATGGCACCTCCGGTGCCGAGTATTTCGGGTTCATGCCGAGTTGTCACCGGAATCTCAAACTTTTTTTCGGCAAGGTGGGCATCGATTTTTCCATGCAGATGGTGGGTGTTGATCATAATTGCTTTGCAGCCCGCCCGCTGTAAACGGTAAATAATGTTATCCAGTAAAGATATTCCGGCAACAGTGAACAGCGATTTGGGTGTGTTTTCCGTAAAAGGGCGAAGCCGTGTGCCAAAGCCTGCTGCGAGTATCAATGCTTTCATTGGTATCATAAACCGTGAATGGTAAAAAAAGAATAGAAGCCGAAATTATCTGTATTCAATGGGACGATGGTTTCAAAAGGGCCCACATGATTCCATCAAAAACAATTTAGATATTTATGGATGGCGTCGGCATAGAATAATATCTTCTCGTTGTCACCCGAGCCTTTTACACCGTTGGTCGTGAAAAATTCGACGCCATTTCTGTAGTTGATCACGGAAAGTGCTTCTTTTCGTTCGATCTCCTTATTTTTGTACATGCGGTTTCCGATGGTTTCGATTTTTTTCAAACGATCTTTGGGTTTAACGGAATTTTGGGGATGCTGCATAAAACAGTTCAATACGATCCAGTATGATTCGAAATAAGTTTTTAGAAATCTAGAAAAGAGTTGAAGTTTTCTAAACCCTGAAGATGTCACGTTATAGGTGTCGGGCAATATTGGATGGGGCATTAAAGTGGCATCGTCAATAAATGCTTTGATGTTTTTACGTATGTAGTGTTCGGATGTTTTATCCACATCGTAGGCAAATTCGTATTTAAAAAAGTACTGAAGAAACTTGTAATCATCGTGCAGGTCGGAAGCTGAAAACTGGAATGCATCTTTTACAAGAATCGCAAGGGCGGTAATCGCGGCGGGGATGAAAAAGGATATACAGTTGTTTTTGTAATATTCGAGGTTCTGACGTTTGTTTTCATTGACCTTGAATAATATGTGGGTGAGCAGCGTGTCCTTGTCTTTTGTTATGGGTTCAATAAATTTCCTTTGTACATAGGTATTCAAGACCTGCTCTACCGTATTTATATGGTCCACCAGAAGGGTATCGGTCTGTTTGGCCTTTTGGGATATGAGGTAGTTCATGTACGTGTCCACATGGGTCATTAGATGGTCGAAGGTGAAACTTTTTTTGGCGCAGTTCATTACCGCAGCGGCAACGAGTGCATGGGGGGTGACCACAGAAACCCGGTTGATGGCGTTGATAACCCTGTGCCCCATATTGCGGCAGAGAATGTTGAACTCTTTAGACGAAATGTCTTCAATGGCCGTGCCGTATTGATCGAGGAGCGTTTTTAAAGAAAAAGGTTCATGGAATTGAATATATATTCTTCCGTATCTTTTTTTTAAAAATTTTCTTGCTTTGATTATTTGCATCAAGCTCTCGGGCTGCTTTTCTTTTCCTTCGACTTCATGAAGGTATGAACTTTCTTCCAGGACCCTGTCATACCCGATGAAGATCGGTGCAAATATCAAATCTTCACAGGCCCCGTCTTTATATGCGTTGAGAAGGATGGAAAGAAGCCCCAGCTTGGGGAGAATCAATTTGCCGGTTCGGCTCCGCCCGCCCTCGATAAAAAATTCTATGTTGAATCCTTCAGCGAGCAAATGGTAAATATATTCTGCAAAAACTTTGGAATAGAGAACCGATCCTTTGAATGTTCGCCGTATGAAAAAGGCCCCCCCGCCTCTAAATAAGGGGCCCATGGGCCAGAAGGAGAGATTTTTCCCTGCAGCGACGTGTGGACACGGCATGTTGTTGTGATACAGCAAATAGGACAGTATCAGGTAATCGATATGACTTTTGTGGCAGGGAATGAAAATTATCGGTCCCTTCCGGGACATGTTTTTTACTCTATCGAGGCCGTCTTCGTTGACCGTAAACCCTTCAAACATGGTGTTCAGGACCCATGTTATCAGAGACGATGCCACTTTTATGGTGAGCATTTTGTAGTTGGCGGCGATTTCGTCCAGAAAATCACTCGCCTGTTTTTGTACTTTCTGAATCGGAATGTGCCGGGCTTTTGAATGATGTTCCATAAAACTTTGGAGTCGTTCTTTGGTCAGAATGCTTTCTTTCATTTCTTCTCTGGATTTCAAAACTGGTCCGGTGATGCTTTGGTAATGTCGATTCATTTGAGACAAAAGACTGCGCCGCAAAGCAAGGGCCTGGTATTCAATGCTTTTCTCCTGGTTTTCCTCGAGTTCCAGAAAACTTTTTAGGTTGACGGGTTCAGACATTTCAACAAAAACCCGGCCCGGATTTCTAAACAGGATGATCAGACGCCTTATTCTCCCCGGGTTCTCATTGGTGCCAAACAGCAGGTCGATGAGATTCGGCATCGATCGATGGGGTTTTTTATTAAAGAACATCAGCTGGGGAACCAGAAAAATAGGGCGGTCGATGGATTTCTGGATGTTGATGAGATATTGGATGGGATCGGTCTTTGCTTTGATAAACCTTCGATGGAAACCTTTTTGTTCAACCAGAGACAGTATGGCCGATCGTCCGTTTAAGAGCTCCCGCCGAATGTGTCCGTTTTGGTAGGGGTCCGGCAGGGACCAGTTGTGAATGAGATGGTCGAAATGATATGAAAATATCTTCAAGATCCGTGACACCGGCTGCCACATGAACACATTATAGTCAAAGCCTATTTGAGGAAAAGGAAGGCCGTCCTGTTTATAGCGGGTATAATAAAAGAGATATCGAAAATAACTTTTGTACTTGTTGGCATAAACCACGACACCTTCTTTTTTGAGATTGTTGAGATTAAGGGTCTGTCCTTTCGCAACCTTTATGCCGGAAAAGAAAAGTTTAAGTATGGTATTTGACAAAAAACCGATATTGTCCGGGAGTTTGCAGGGATAATAATCGTGATTGTCCTCGAGGCTTGTATCGGTTCCTTTTCCAATTTTTTTTCTGGATTTTGGCAGTTTTGATTTTATCCATTTTAGCATGATCGCATCCTGATTAAGCTACGTCGTTATGTAAAAGTGTCCACATCGTTCTCGCAGCTTCAAGAACATGTTAGAACAAAAGTGTTTTTATGCGGTTTGAATTCGTACCTATCGCCAACTTCACAAGGCCATCATGCCCGTTGAAGCCGGGCGAACCAAGTCTTATAAAACTGTATATTAAATTTTTAAAACTAACAAATAAAAATTAAGCTTGCGTTACAAAATAAGTTATGATAATTTGCATAATCTTACTTTAAATAATCCCAACTAGATGTATTTACACGCGATCTTTTTAGTTCTGTTTAATTTTATTTAAGGGCATAAAACGGTTTTTACTTAACGCGTTTTCAAATAAAAAAACCAATTTAAATTAAAATTAAAGGAGGATGATTTTTCATGAAAACATTAATAGGTGGGGCGGTTGCGGCTGTATTAGGTCTCATTGGAATGTCCATATGGTGGAAACCCTTTTTGCAGCTTTTAGCCGGTGCGATCCCGGTCATGCTTCTGCTTGGTGGTGGGTTGGCACTTTATCTGGGCTTTGACGAACTCAAAGATACTTGGAAGAAAGAAGACACACCCGTGGACACTTCGACCACAGTCGACGAAAGTGAACAGTACAAAAAGGAAATAGAAGATCTGAAACAGGAAATTGACACCTTAAAGGCCGAAAAGGCATAAGATACAGAATTTCAAGCCGATTGCCGATTTTGATTGCCGGCAACAGCGAATGACTTCGGTGGCTTTCAAATTTTATATAAGCGTCTTGCAGACAGAAGCGAGGCGCTTATTGTTTTTTTGGATGTTTCCCTTCTTCTATTGCTGAAGTTGCCAGCAAGTCGGCCCTTTCATTCCCCTCGATACCGGCATGCCCCTTGACCTTGAAGAATTTCAAGTCTCTGAATTTTGAAAGCATCTGTTTAATCGATTTTATGATCACTTGGTTTTTTCGGGCCTTCCATCCATTAACAAGGACGCCATATGCATAGCTGCTGTCCGTGAAGACCCGGACCGGAAGATCCGTGTTTTTTACGGCACTCAAGCCTGTTCGGATGGCTTCGAGCTCTGCCACGTTATTGGTGGCCGTGCCGATGTATTTCGATATCTCTTTTTCGTGGTCCTCAAAACGCAAAAACACCCCGATTCCTGACGGGCCGGGATTTCCGGAAGATGCGCCGTCGGTATAGATGCAGATGGCATCCTTGTGGTCCGGGCCGACCGTGGATCCGGTTTCGGAATCGAGTTTTGTTTCGGTATGTTTCAAAGATTTTTTATTCAATTCCCGCTTGTGACCGGCGGTTATCTCTGAATGTAGCGCATCTACCGGCTTGATATTTTTTTGAAGAATCCAGTACTCGTAATCCTGATCAAGCTGGTATTTTATGAGAACCTTTCCATTTTTAACCACAGGCCTTTGTTTCCGGTCTATGGCCATCCAGACTTTATTTTTTTTGAAACACATGCGTTTCCAGTCTATTTTGTCATGGGTCATGGGTCACTGGTCACTGGTATTGGCCATCAGGGAACCGGGGTGCGGATGCCGGCCCGGGTTCCCGATCCCTGACACCCGGCACCCGATCCCTCACGGTCAGGTGTACAGATGAAATCTTTTGCTAGCTTCTGTAAACGTTTTCAGACCCTCCAACCAGGATTTTTCGATTTGGTCGATATCGTCTAAATTTTGGATACGCCGCCGTATCGATGGATCTCCGATGATAAGGTCGATGGGCTGTCTTTCAAACTCATACTCATAGGGTGGCCCCTTCCATTGAAATCGGTCGCCGTGATGGGAAATGACAGCCTGAAGCAGTCTGAGGGTCGTGATATATGGCATGAATTCATATGGATTTGTTACGTGGATCTGAAATCCTTTGCAGGCTGAGCCTTTCCATTTGTTGGACGTGGGTTCAAATACAACCGGCCTGAGTATGATTCCCGGAAATTTATTTTTATCCAAAGTTGACAACAGCAGCTCCGGATTCATAAACGGAGCGCCGAAAATTTCAAACGGGAGGGTCGTTCCCCTGCCTTCGGAAACATTGGTTCCTTCCCACAATACCTGCCCGGGGTAAACCATGGCCGATACCGGCGATGGAAGGTTAGGGGACGGAGAGATCCACGGCAGGCCGGTATCCTGGAAAAACATCTTCCGTTTCCAGCCTTGCATGGGGATCACTTCAAGGTCGGCGTCGATATGGTGGTCATGGTTGATTAAAAGTGAAAGTTCGCCGATGGTCAATCCATGACGCATGGGAATCGGGTATCTTCCCACGAACGAAGCGCATTCGAGGGTCAAAAGGTTTCCTTCCGTCATGGAGCCGGTTACCGGGTTCGGCCGGTCCAGAACCACCACTTTTTTCCCGTACTTTTTTGCGGCTTCAAGACAGTAAGACACGGTGTAGATAAAGGTGTAAACCCGTGTGCCCACGTCCTGCAGGTCGATGATCAGGATGTCGATAGGATCCAACATGGTTTTTTCCGGGATTCGCGTCCGACCGTAAAGACTGAAAACAGGAATTTTAGATGATGGGTGGACCATATCGTCGGATTCGATCATGTTATCCTGTTTTTCTGCAAAAAGTCCGTGCTGAGGCGAGTATAACGCTTTAAGTCGATCCGGAAATTTCCGACGGATCAGGTCGCCGGCATGGGAAAAGGTTCTGTCCACAGAAGCAGGATTGCACAGCAGCCCGATTCGATTCCCGAGTATCCACCGGGGTGGAGAATCTATAAAATTTTCAAGACCTGTTTGAATGCAAAACATATTCGGACTTTGGTTTCATCCTTTCTGGAGATTGGAATCCCAATGGCGTGAACGCCGGTTTTCGCATGTTTTATTTTTACCTATCATAAATAATTGATGTCAAGGGGTATCTTTTTTAAAAAAGAACTTCTAAAATTTATTGATTTCGTTTTGGAATCTGCTATAACCCCAAATGAGCTGATGGTGAAGAACAGAGATGTTTAAATAATCTGATTTTAATGCAAGGAAAACTTTGATGGTCTCCTAAAAAATCCGTTTTGCTCGCTCAGTGACTATACAATACGGTGGTTTTGATGAGAAAGATAAGATTTGCAAGCATATACCTCTTTTCCCTGGCGATAATATTCTTCTTTGTCGGCGCATTCACGGAATGGCATACCATCTCCCTAATGAAATTCAAACCGCTGGGATATCCCAAACACCTTCATCTTATATTTTTTCTGGCAGGTTTTTTAGCCCTTTGTGCCATTTATTTTGCAGAAAAGATGGAAGTAAATATCCTTTCATCCATGAACACAGCCTTGCAAGAAGAAATCGCCCTTCGAAATCAAACGGAAAAAGCACTGAGAAAAAGTGAGGACAAGAACAGAGAGATTTATTCGAAAGCCAAACGTGCGGAGCAGATTTATCGTTCTCTTCTTCACTCGTCAGCAGATGCCATCGCCACGTATGATCTGAAAGGCAGAACCGTATATATCAGTCCCGCATTCACGAAAATATTTGGATGGACCCTGGAGGAGATGAAAGGGAAGCGCATGCCGTTTGTTCCACAATCCGAAAGCGAATCCACCATGGCCATTATCAGAAATCTTGTGGAGGATGGAACTCAATGCCAGGGTTTTGAGACAAAACGCTACGCAAAAGACGGTCGTTTGTTGGATGTAAGTATCAGTGCTTCTCGTTATAATGATCATGAAGGAAACCCCATCGGGACACTGGTTATTCTTAGGGACATTTCAGAGAAGAAAAGGCTTGAGAGTCAGCTGCAATACATCGAACGGATGGAAGCCATTGGAACGCTGGCCGGAGGTATTGCCCATGATTTTAATAATCTGATGATGGGCATGCTGGGAAATATTTCTTTGATTTTGTATGATATCGGATCAGAGAGTCCATATTACGAAAAATTAAAAAATATTGAAAAATTGATTCAAAGCGGTTCTAAACTGACCAGTCAGCTTCTCGGATACGCAAGAAAAGGTAAATACGAAGTTCGGCCCATAAATCTAAACCAACTCGTAGAAGAGAGTTCCGAGACATTTGGCAGAACCCGAAAGGAGATCGTAATTCATCGAGAGTTTGCCGAAGATCTATCATCCGTAATGGCAGACGAGGCACAGATTCAACAGATTCTCATGAATCTTTTTATCAATGCCGCCGATGCCATGCCCGGGGGTGGAGATCTTTTTCTGAAAACCTTGAATGTCACCCACGAAGACATTAGAGACAAACCCTATAAACCGAGATCCGGCGATTATATTTTATTAAAAGTCAGTGATACCGGCACGGGCATGGGTCAGAAAGTCATGGATCGTATTTTTGAACCGTTTTTCACCACAAAGGACCTGGGCCGGGGATCCGGACTTGGGCTGGCATCCGTATATGGAATTATAAAGGGGCATGACGGATATATCAATGTCGAGTCTGAGAAAGGGCTGGGGGCCATCTTCAGTATTTATCTTCCAGCTTCCGAAAAATCGATCCAGAAAACTTTGGAAATTCCCGAGCGAATCATGGAGGGAAACGAAAACATCCTGCTTGTGGATGATGAAGCACTGGTTATCAATGTCGGTGTCCAGTTGCTTAAAAAGCTTGGATACACGGTGCTCGAAGCACAAAGCGGCAGAGAAGCGATCAAGATATTCATGGAGGGTAACCATGCAATAGACATGGTTATTCTGGACATGGTGATGCCCGATATGAGCGGTGGTGAAGTCTATGACCGGATTAAAAGGATCGATTCCAACGTCAAGGTTCTTCTTTCGAGTGGCTACAGTATTGACGGGCAAGCAACGGAAATCTTAAAACGGGGCTGTGAAGGTTTTATTCAAAAACCCTATAGCATGGAAGATTTTTCCAAGAAGATAAGAGAGGTTTTGAACAAACCGCAAAAATCGCCCCATGGTACCATCTGAAGACAGATCTCATTGAGGGCGGAAATGGAGAAGACATCTTCGTAACTTCCCGAAAACGAAATGATTATTGACTTTCCTCCCGGGTTATGATTCATTTTTATTGGGTTGTTAAAAACCGGGTCCTCAGGGCCCGGATTCTTTGTTCGTGTTGATGTTGGTGTTCAAAGTGGCTTACATTTTTTTTTATACTTTTTTGGAGCGTTAAACCCATGAAACCGATTGTTAAAAAATTCGGAATTATCGGCATATGTTTGGTTTTATTTTCTACAGCGGTATTGGCTGAAACAAACTATATTAATGACAAAATGAAAATAACACTGCGGACAGGACCGGCAAATGATCGAAAAATAATCGCCTTGCTGAATATCGGCCAAAAAGTTGAAATCCTTAAACCCGGCGAGGAATGGACCCAGGTCCGGTTGGACAATGGCAAGGAAGGATGGGTTGTCAGTCGTTTCCTAACGAAAAAAATACCCAGCAGCATCGAATTGGAAATGTTAAAAAACAAACACCAGGCACTTTTGGCTCGAGATGTATTGCTTCTGGAAGAAAACAAGACCTTAAAAGCCGAAAACAACGCCTTTAGCAATGATCTCGCCGGCACAAAAAAAAGACTTCAAGCCCTGGATACATCCTATGAAACGCTGAAGACAGCGTCTACTGAATTTCTCGATCTTCAATCAAAATATAAAAAAATGAGTGCAAAACTGGCGAAACAGACCCAAAAAGCAGATAAATATGAAGAGGATTTGACAAAACTTCTCTGGAATAAAAATATTAAATGGTTTTTAAGCGGAGCGGGTGTACTTATATTGGGCTTTATCATCGGTTTCAGTACCAAACGGCAACGACGACGTTCATCACTGCTTTAAACTTTATTGGGTTGTTAAAAACCGGGTCCTCAGGGCCAGGTCAGAGAGTTATGGCTCTGCCTGAAGAATCGCTGGAAGAGTTTGAAGTGAACTAAAGCCCGCCCTGGTGCGAATTGTTCATATCTTGGTCTGACTTATGTATCAATACAAACATGACTTTTTTGGCATAGAGCATTGGTGACCTGCCCGCCAATGCCGGTCTTGCCTGTCAGTAACGCGATACCTGGCAATCGGGCGGGCGCTGCATGAGAGACATGTTGCGAGTTCAGGCGAGGCAGGCGGGTCGGTCTGGGCCAGGGTTAAGGAATTCTGCCAATTATATAAAATCAGCCAATCGAAGATTTCCTGCAGGGCGCGGTAACACACGGAAAACCCGTTTCAACCGGTTTTCAGGGAATCTTCAACCCGACCAAATGGAGGTAATGGATGAATAAATTGGGGCTTGTCGAGGCGCTTAAAGCGCAATCAGGGTTAACAAAAAACGAAGCTGTAGCGGTTGTCGACGTATTCTTTAACGAAATGTTGAAGGCTATGGCCAGGGGTGACAGGGTGGAAATTCGTGGCCTTTGCTCGTTTTACGTCAAAAAGTACAAGGCATACACCGGCAGGAATCCCAAAACGGGAGAACCGGTTAAAATTCAGGCCAAGCGCCTTCCGTTTTTCAAGTGCGGAAAAGAGCTGAAAGAGAGAGTGGACCATTAAGAAATAACAATAAGAGGGAGGTAGCGGGAATGAAAAAACTGAAAAAAGATTTGCAGGCTCTAAACAAAGAACTCACGGCACTCATAAAAAAAACAGAAGCCGTGATGAAGGCGGTTGACAAGATCGGGACCCAGAAGACCGAACAGAAACCAAAAGAGAAAAAGGTTCCGGCACCGAAGAAAACCGGTACGAAAACAGCTTTTGATACCGTGATGGGGATTATTTGCCGCTATCGAAAAGGGGTTGCCGTCCCCCGGATACAAGAGTTAACCGGATACGATGCAAAAAAGATCGCAAATATCGTATATAAGGGTAAACAGAGAGGACAAATCAAGTCTATAGATAAAGGCGTTTATTTGGAGGCTTGATGTTACCGTTGGTTCACTACCCGAATCGAGCCGATACACCGTTCGGCGTTATCCACGAATCGGTATTGGTTGTCATGCATCAATGGCCGATTTTATATCTCATTGTCGATAGGTGTATGCACCCATAGCAAACCTATCTTCAACCAGCGAATAGCCCATTACCCACAACATTCGAAAAAACATTTTCGCTTCATTGGGACAATGCGCCTATGGGTATCCGTAATTCCGTTCCCGCTACAGACAGGTCTTAAGACCATCGGCACAAGACCCGCTCTGCATTTGCCTTTGATGTATTCTTTAAATCCTGTTGAAGACGGAACTCGATACATTTCCGAATAGACTGCTTATCCGTTGATCAAAATATAGATGACAAAGAAAAAACCATCCATAGGTGTTGTCTTAAAACGATTGTTTAAGTGGTTGTTGCCACTTGCGGCTCTCATGGGCGTAGGCATACTGTTATATTGCTGGCACCTTTCCTCCCAGATCGACCAACGTTTTTCAGGTCGGCGATGGCGTATCCCGTCGAAAGTATTTTCCGACACCACCCTTCTGTATCCCGGGCAACAAATAAATCGATCACTTTTCAACGAAAAACTTCGTCGTCTGGGGTACCGGCAACTTGTTCTTAATCCACGGAACAAAGGTGAGCTGTATTCGTCGGCATCGGTGGTGAAGCTTTTTCTCCATGATTTATCGATGCCCTCCAGATACAGAGAAGGCGTCCCGGTTCGCATCCGCTTTAAGGGAAACCGTATAGAATCGATCGCCCATTTAAACACGGGTGAGCCGATGCCGATTTTGGAGCTCGAGCCGGAGGAGGTGATGCTGTTCTTTGGCCCGGATCGTGAACAGCGGCGGCTCGTCTCCATCGATCAGGTCCCCCAGCATGTCATCGACGCTGTGCTGGCCATAGAGGACAGCCGATTTTACCAACATAAAGGTCTGGACCCAAGGGGGATTTTAAGGGCCATGTATACCAACTTGCGTCACGGGTCCATACGTCAAGGCGGATCGACCATTACCCAGCAATTGGCAAAAAACTATTTTTTGACTCCCAAAAGAACCGTTGTCCGCAAGTTAAAAGAACTTTTTTTGTCTCTCACCATGGAAACGATGTATGAGAAAAATGAAATACTCGAAATTTATTTGAATGAAATCTATCTGGGGCAGAAAGCTTCGGTTGCCATATCCGGCATCGGTGAAGCATCCTTTTTTTATTTCGGAAAATCCGTGATGGACCTTTCCCTGAATGAAGCTGCAACCATCGCCGGACTTATCCGGGGACCCAACTATTATTCTCCGCATATCCATAAAGAACGATGTCGGAAAAGGAGAAACATGGTGCTGAATGCCATGCACCAGAAGGGATGGATTTCAGATGAAGAACTGAAGACCGTGTTGCCGTTGCCGATAAAAACGGTCGGTTATGGGGCCTACGGTAAAATAGCGCCGTATTTTATAGATTATCTGTCCGATCAGCTCAAGGAGCTCTATTCTCCCCAAGACTTGTCGAGTCTTGGACTTTCCATTTATACCACATTGGATACACAGGTTCAAATGGCCGCGGAAAAAGCATTGAAGCGGGGTCTGGAGCGGCTGGAAAAATCGAACCCTTCACTCGTTCGCAAAGAACCCGGAAAAAGACTGCAAGGGGCCCTCGTCGTCATGCAACCCAAAACAGGATACATCCTGGCCATGGTGGGCGGGCGCGACTACAGTTTGAGCCAGTTCAATCGAATTACCCAGGCACGGCGGCAGCCCGGAAGTGCATTCAAACCTTTTGTCTATCTGAGTGGACTGGATACATTAACTCCGGCATCCATTCTTTCCAATGAACCGGTAACCTACGAAGTCGATGGAAAAGAATGGCGTCCCCAGAATTATGCCGCGATGACGGCCAAGCGTGTGAGTGTACGACAAGCATTGGCAGAATCCATTAATCTGGCAACCGTGGATCTGGCCATGAAGGTGGGTCTGGACAAGGTTGTCAGCACGGCGAAACAGTTCGAGTTTTCGACATCTCTAAAACCGTATCCATCCATTGCTCTGGGATCCGCTGAGGTGATACCGCTGGAGCTTTCCCGTGCGTATTGTGTTTTTGCTGCAGATGGGGTGTTGCCGTACCCGTTGTCCTTGAAAGAGGTTTTGGATGAGAACGGGGAAATTTTGGAACGAAGGCATGTGAGTATCAGACAGGTTGTGACGCCGGAAAAAGCCTTTATTATGAGCTCCTTATTGCGGAGTGTCGTGGAGACGGGGACCGCCGGTTCGTTGAGGGCCATGGGAATATCTTTTCCGGTTGGCGGAAAGACCGGTACTACAAACGATTATAGAGACGCTTGGTTTGTCGGATACACACCGGACATATTGGCTCTGATTTGGGTGGGGTTTGATAACAACGATTCCATATTCGCTTCAGGTGCCGGAGCTGCTTTGCCCATCTGGGGCTATCTCATGAATGCCTTGCCTCAATATGTATCCGGGGACTGGTTCAAGATGCCCCCCGGGGTGGTTCAAGGCATTGTCTGTTCCGAGAGCGGACAACTGGCTTTGAAAAATAGATGTCCCCATCCGGTGGAAGAATATTTTCTGGACGGCCATGTTCCTTCAGACACGTGTCAAATCCACGATAGTGAAAGTCAAATCGGAAGGATAATCGATGAACTCAAAGGTTTTATCAATACGTTCTAAATCGTTTTTGGTGTTTTGTGTCCTGGGGTTGGGATGGGTCTTTGCAGGGTGTGCGCCGGCTGTTTTAACGCCGTTGCCGGCAGATCAACCGGGTGAACCCCGGCAAACCGAAAAAACGGAGACGCCGCCGGAAAAACCCAGCCCCCGTGCCCTCGCAGCGTTGCAGCTGACCGATCAGGGGCGGATGTTTTTGGAACGCGGTCAGCCGGATGATGCCATCGGGATACTCGAGCAGGCGCTCAATCTGAACCCAACCAGCGGCATGAACTACTATTATTTGTCCGAAGCCTGGCTCATGAAAGGGAACAATGCCCAGGCGGCTGAATTTAATCGTCTTGCGGAAATCTATTTCAAGGATGACAACGAATGGCTGGATCGTTTAATGCAGCAGAGGGAACGGATTAAAAAACAAAAACCCCTATAGTATGTGTCGTGGGAATCTAACATTGACATGCCACCGGCGTTCACATATGGTTGTAACAACTTTTTTCAATAAAATTAAAGGGGAGATTCTATGCTTAAAAAAAACAGGAAGGCAACGGCCGAGCCCCCGGCACCCCCTAAACCGGTGCCTGTTGACCAAAAGACGATTATCGGAGATCAGATTTCCATTGAAGGCACCATCCGCGGCAAGGAGGATTTGCTCATCGAAGGTTCGGTGAAGGGGAGCATCGAGGTAAAAGCCCATCGCTTGACGGTGGGCGTCAAGGGGCAGGTGGAAGCTGAAATTCTTGCTGCCAACGTTACCGTAAGCGGGAGGCTGGCGGGTAACGTTAACGCAACAGGCAAAGTAGAGATAACCAAAGAGGCTGATTTTAGCGGTGAGATCAAGGCGAGGTCCATCTCGGTGGAGGACGGGGCCTATCTGAAGGCCGTCATCGAGATGGATCGTGAACCGTTGAACCGCGTTTCCCCTTCGGGAAAACCGGTAGAAAAAACGTTCTCCGAACCGATCAAAGAATCGCTGATCCTGGCCGATAAAGGCAGCAAAGGAAATTGATCGTTGACCGCTTTCACTGCAGATCGAAAGAACACGGATCTGAAGCATGACCCCGGGGCGGTGGGTTACAGCAGCAATGCTCTGGAACTTTTTATGGAACATCTCCAGCAGCGGCCCGAGAGGAAATTGCTGGATGTGGGGCCGGTGTGCCAGGAGAATATCAGGTTTTTCGCAAGCCGGGTAAAAAAACTGTATGTGTGTGATATGTTCATCCGGCTTGACCGGTGCATTCGCAAGGGCATCCCGGTGGACCAAATCTGGGAGAAACTCGACTACCCTCCCCAAAGTTTCGATGGAATTTTGCTGTGGGAGCTGGCCGACCGTTTGGACGACGCGGATGTCAAGCGTCTGGTGACGCTGTGCCATAGCCTGTTAAGGCCCGGGGGGATGGTCATGGCCGTGGTTTTGGGCGATCAGCCGGGATCATCTGGGGCGAACGCCTTTGTTGTCGGGCAAAATTTCCGGGTTTACCTGCGGCCTCAACCCCATCTTCACCTGCCTTTGCGCAGTCGTCAAAACCGGGACGTGTTGTCCATGATGGCGCCTTTTATCCCGGCCAAGTCGTTTATTTGCCGGCCTGGTTTTATGGAATTTCTTTTCAGGAGAGAATAGTTCGTTCCGAACCATTTACTCGATTCTGGGTTTTATAACATACGCTATTCTTATTTTGTCTTTGGATCCGGGTGCGATTTTCAAGGCGGCGGGGGTGAGGGCGAGATTCGCAAACATTGTACCTGACGTCTTTATGCTCTCCAGGTGAACCTTCTCCGTGTATATGGTCGAGAGGTTTTCCAGGATTCGTTTTCCGCCGATGACCTCAATTTTTTCCGGGTCAAAAAATATTTCTGAAAGGACCAGACCTTTTGGTAACTCCCCAACCCAGTCGATCTGAACCGGAATTTCCCTTTTGATGGTCTCATCGAGGGTGACTTCTATAACGGACGGGACGACCTTTCTTAAAAAAATTCCAGGCGGCAGGGTAATGTTTTCCTGTGTAATGGAAAAAATATTTTGGCCGACCACCGCATTCCCAAGGTCCAGTTTTACCTGCACTTGATCAGGCTGAATCGATTTGATCAAGGCGCCGGAACCGGCTATATCAAGACGGACGGTATGGACAGATGCATTTACAATTTCGAACCTGGGATCGCGTTTGGTGTATTCCGCCGGAATCTCAAGGGTGATCAGGGAGTCCAAACCTTTTGAAAAACTGAACCACATACCGGTGATAAAAAAAACGGATACGATGGCCGCAATGCTTATTTTGAAATTTTCTTTTTTCTGATAACCGTTCTCTTCCTCGTACACCCCCATGTGTTCCTGTAATATTTTAATAAGGTCCGTATCACCTTGAATCTCTTCGATATTGGAATCTTTGGCCACGAGCACTTTCCCGGTTTCTTCGGACACGATAACGATCAGGGCATCGGTCGTTTCCGCCAATCCGAATGCAGCTCGGTGACGGGTTCCGTAATGTGACGGCAGATCACTCCTGTACGACAAGGGAAGTATTACCCCGACCTCGGCAATTCGATCTCCTTCGATTATGGCGGCTCCGTCATGGACAGGATTGTCCCCCCAGAAGATACTGGTGAGCATCTCTTTGGACACCAGGCCTCGCAGGGGAATTCCACTGTGAACCATATCCTTCAAATCTTCCTTTGCCGGCAGAACGATCAAGGCGCCGGTGTGCCGCTTGGACAGCGCATTTACGCTGTCGACAATGATTTGTATGGTCGTCGGGACAATTTTTTGGGGAAACCCCCAGAGGATGGCCTTTAAATTTTTTGCCTGAAGAACACTCCGTATTTCATTCCGGAACACAATGATGATGATAAGGGCGGCAACCGCGGTAATTCCCTGCAAGACCCAGCTGGTTAAGATGAGTCCGAAAAATACAGCGATCCGCTGAAAGATCCAGAGGAGTGCAAGCCCTGTAAGAACTCTAAAAACGTACGTTTCCCTAAATAGAACATATAACCGAAACAGAATGTAGCTGTTCAACAGGATATCGATGATATCCTGCCAGCGGATGCTCGCAAAAAATGACATAAACATATTCCAAGTCGATCAGTCGGTGATACTGAATCTCAAGATATGGAGAAGATTGCCTTTCCGGTCGGAAATTTCAACTCGCCATGGCCCTTTGTCGGTTTCTCGAAGCTGAATACTGCTGTAGGTCGCCCAGCGAGGTGGCTGAACGGTCAGTCTTTTATTTGTGCTGGGGTTATCCTTGTGAAACCACTTATGATAAACGAACGTTTTTTCAGGGACCGGATCGAACACTGAAAAACAGGAGACCTTTCCAATCTTGATGGAAAAAACAACGGCCGGGTTTATGGGATCTTTATCTGTTACTTCTTCACACATTACGGCGTGATCCAGAATCGGGCTATTTTGAACGGTGTCGGCCACAGAATTTTGATGGTTTTGTGAAAACGTCCGGTGGACGAAGAAAAGATTGGCATAAAGCAGAACAAAAAGGAATATATAGAATCTGTATCTTCTGACCATTTGACCTGACCTCCGAGCGCTGTGTAAAAGACTTTTCGCGAGTTTATTAAATCATATCTAAATTATATCTTTTATCAAGAAAAAACCTTCGGCTTCAAGCCGATCGATTAGGATTTCATTTGGTTTGCCATGGATGACGGAAAAATTTTGGCATTATTTCCCATTGCATTGAAAAATCTTTAAATTCATGAGATAGATAGAGCATCGGTTCCCAAACCGATGGACGCATTTTTTTTACTGATCGAAGGAGAAGATGTTATGTCTTTTTTTAAAAACAAGAAATTTCAAGCCTCTGCAGCCGTCATATCCGCAATCGTTTTAATTTTGGCGGTTGTTCTGGTTAAGTATTGCAGCCGAAGAGCCATTTATCAACCGCCTTCTGAAGCCGGAGAACCGGAAGGGATTACGTTTTTCGATCTGGGTGAAAACTCCGAATTTTCCAGTGACGTTAGAGAGAAGCTAAAAGACAGACTCGGCGCCGATGCCATTGAACGTTGGAATACGTTGGATTTAAGTATAAACTACCATGGGTTTTTGCGGAAATTTTTCCCGGAATTACATGAAATAAACAAAAAGTTGAATTCTCCCCTTGGTGAACGCGTGGAACATAATACCATAAAATTGGCGTATCGTTATGCTCGAAAGAGGAATGTTCCGTTCAATTACGTTGAGTTGGTTTTTTCAAACTACACCAAAAAACCGCTGTATTTTTATATAAAATCCAAACAAGAAGGATCCAATATCATCGATGTGGTGACAAAAAAATACGGAAAAGCAAAAACCGTTCACTGGGTGGGTGAAAAGGGTAGGTCATTATACTGGGAGAATAGCCGATCAATTTTAATTATATCGATCCATGACGACCGGTATGGCAACCTTGAATATCATACCATGATCTATTACGTTCCCAATCTGGAAGAATTGTTATCCAGAGAGCTGCAGCAAAGGGAGCACACAGAAGAAGAGATAAAGAAAACCGGTAAAACGGCCTTCTGATTTGGTCGTAGCCATAAAAAAATCAGGCTCTGAAATTAGGGGGTGGATGATGAATCGAACCATAAAATGGGTGTTAATCATCGGTGGCGGCTTGATAGTTGTCTTTGTCGCAGCCTTGGTCCTTATTCCGAGATTTATCGATGTCAAACGATACAAACCTCAGATTGAAGCGGAGGTATCCAAAGCCACGGGACGTACCTTCACCCTGGGTGATGACCTTCGTCTTTCTCTGTTCCCCTGGGCCGGCGTATCGTTTTCCGACCTTCATCTGGGGAGTCTACCCGGGTTTGAAGAGAAAGACTTTGTGGTTGTGAACTCTTTTGATGTAAGGGTCAAGCTGTTTCCGCTTCTGTTTAAGGACATTCAGGTCAAGCGTTTTATTTTAAACGGTGCACGTGTGGTTTTGGAAACGCGTAAAGACGGCCGGGTCAACTGGGAATTGAAAGCAAAATCCGAGCCCGGTGTTTCTCAAAAAACGCCTCAGGCGGTTAAAGAATCCTCCGGGGACGTGACCGGTACCGGCCTTGTTCTCAAAGGGCTTACCGTGGGGGAATTGGCCGTTACAGACGGATCCGTTGTCTGGCTGGATCATGGTAAAAAAACACGCAAGGAGATCTCTGATATAAGCCTTCGGCTTCAAGATGTCTCCATGGATCGTCCGGTTCGGTTGACCTTCTCCGCCCGTCTCGACAAACAGTCTTTTTCCATTCAGGGGAGCGTGGGGCCCACCGGGAAAGCCCTGGGGAAAGGAACCATTCCGCTGGATCTTACGGCCAGCATTCTGGGACAAATGGATGTGGGACTCAAGGGCAATGTCGTGGATCCGGCGGTTCGCCCAAAATTTGACATCGACGTTCAGGTATCTCCGTTTTCGCCTCGAAAACTTCTGGATGCCATGGGAAAATCCTTTCCTGTGGCGACATCCGATCCCAGGGCCCTGAGTCTCATGGCCCTCAAAGCCGGGATCAAGGGAGATGCCGAAAAGGTTTCGGTTTCAAAGGGCGTCATGGATCTGGACGGTTCGAAACTGAAAATTTCCATGGAGGCCGGCAACTTTTCAAAGCCCTCGGTGAGCTTTAAGTGTGACCTGGACCAGATCGATTTGGATCGATACCTGCCGCCACCCAGCCCGGAAAAAAGGGTGGAGAAACAGCCGAAGACGGCCGCTGCCCAGGTGAAAAAAAAGACCGACTACTCATCGCTGCGCAGACTTTCCGTAGACGGTACGGCGAAAATCGGAAGCCTCAAGATCAAGGGTGCTAAAATTGAAAATGTTCATCTCAAGATCATGGGGAAACATGGGGTTTTCAATCTGCGTCCCATGACCATGGCGCTGTATCAGGGCGATCTGTCGGGCCATGGTCGTTTCAGTGTGCAAACAGATGTGCCGCGGACAAATGTCCAAGTGACGTTAAACAGCGTGCAGGCGGGTCCGCTTTTTACGGATGTTTTAAAAAAGGATTTTCTCGAAGGGAACCTGAAGGCAAACATCGATTTCACCATGACGGGGGATGATGCGAAACAGATCAAAAAGACCTTGAACGGGAACGGCAACCTCCTGTTTAAAGACGGCGCCATAAAAGGCATCGATATAGCGGGGATGGTAAACAACGTCCAAGCCGCCTTTGGCCTGGCCGAGAAGGCCGGAGGGACGCAGCGAACCGACTTTAGCAAACTGGATGTGCCGTTTACCGTCAAACAGGGGCTTGTCAATACCACCAATACGACCCTCATATCACCGCTCATTCGATTGACCGCTTCAGGAACGGCGGATCTTGTCAGCGAGAACCTTGATTTTAGGGTAGAACCCAAGTTCGTCGGCACCCTCAAGGGGCAGGAGGACTCCCAGGAGCGTTCCGGACTGATGGTTCCGGTGCTGGTCACCGGCACGTTTTCTTCCCCGAAATTTCGTCCGGATTTTGAAAGGATCCTCAAACAGAAAATAGAAAAAAACCTTCAGGATTTGCAAAAACAATTGCTGCCGGGGGATGGTCAAAAGGGTGAGCCCCAAGACATCGGTGAACAGATCAAGGGACTTCTCAAGGGGTTTGGGAATTAATGGAGACTCCATTTCCAGGGATATATATTGGGTTGTTAAAAACCGGGTCCTCTGGGCCCTGATTCTTTTAACTCGAGCGTCGCTTCATTGTCGCCAGGGCAATGGTGCCGAGTATGATACCGCCCCCTAAAAGGGTTCTTGTATCCGGAATTTCTCCAAGCAAAAAGAAGGCGAAAATGATTCCGTAAACCGGCTCCAGGCATGCGGTAATGCTGGCCAGCTGGGTTTTGATATGAACGAGACTCTTGATGAACAATACATGGGCCACGGCTGTGCAAAAGATGCCGAGGATCGGCAGCAAGACATAATCCGCCGGCCGGAGCACCCAATCTTCAAGAAACAGAAAGGGAAGCAATATCAGGGTTGCCATTCCGTTCTGGCAGCATACCATCAACATCGGAGGATAGGTGCGCACGTATTTTCGATTTAATATGGATAGAACGGCAAATGTGAACCCCGATAGGGTTCCCCAAAATACGCCAAGGGTGATATGATTTTGAAAATCGAATGACGGAATAACCAGGAGCAACCCGAAAACAACGGAACCTGCCGTCAAAATATCGAAGAGGCGAATTTTTTCTTTGAAGAAAATCGGTTCCATAAACGTGACGAATATGGGGAATGTAGAGAATGTGAGCAGACCCACGGCAACTGTGGAAATCTGAATCGAGTGAAAGAACGTGATCCAATGTACGGCCAATATCACCCCGAGCAAAATAAGAACGAAGAAATCCCGGCTCGACTTTACACGAAATGGTATTTTAAAGACGGCGAGTATTATGCCCAGCGTAAGGGTGGCAAAAAAGGTCCTTCCAAATACAATGACCAACGGCGGCAGGGTTAAAAACTTTCCGAACAGACCGGAGAGCCCAAAAAGGATTACAGCGATATGTATTTCGAGCAAGCCATGTCTTTTCATGGGATTCCCAACGATTTTCTGAAAAACGGAGGTTGAACGGGGCCCTGCTATAGATCTTTAGAGGCTGGCACATTTTTTTTAACAATGCTATGGATCCACCAGACAAAAGCGACCTCGCAAATCAGGCTTGGACCTCACGTGTTTTAAGTTATGCATGAATCCATTACAAAATCGATCCGGGACGGAAGAACAGTGACACTTGTCGGTGTTCTCGTCAATACAATTTTAATTATACTGAAGCTGATGACCGGGATATTCGGCAACAGTCAGGCCCTCATCGCAGATGCCGTCCATTCGATTTCCGATCTTTTTACGGATATAGCAGTTCTCATCGGCCTCCAGATTCGGTATAAACCGCCGGACGAGAAGCATCATTTCGGTCATGCCCGGGTTGAAACCTTGGCAACTTCTTTTGTGGGGATCATCCTCATCGGAACGGCATTGTACCTGGGGATCGACGCTGCCTTCAATATCTACAGCCACACCGAATCCCATCCCACGGTGCTGGCGTTGATGGGGGCCGGAGTGTCCGTGGTATTGAAAGAATTCCTTTATCAGTACACCATTCGCACCGGACGGCGCATCAAAAGCCAGTTGATTGTGGCCAATGCGTGGCATCACCGTTCAGATGCCCTGTCTTCGGTGGCTGTTTTGGCGGGCGTCGCTGGAACTCAAATACGGCCGTCATGGTATTTCCTCGACGCCTTCGCAGCACTTTTGGTCTCCTTTTTTATCGTAAAAGTCGGCCTGGAAATTTTAAAAGAGGCGTTGCATGAATTCACCGATACCGCCCCTGGGGGCGAAGTCATCGACCGGATCATGAACTGTGCCCTGACCGTAAACGGGGTGAACGCCGCCCATGATCTCAAAGTACGTACTTCCGGGGGCCGTTATCAAATGGAAATACACATTGTCGTCGATGGCCGGCTGACCGTAATAGAGGGGCATAAGGTGGCAAAGGCTGTGGAACACTGCCTGGCCGAAGATGTGGGAAACTTCGACCATATCACCGTCCATGTGGACCCGGATATTTCCTGAGCAAATAAAAACAAGGAGTAGATATGAAACCGAATCGATTACTCTATCTTTCCCAGAAGGATGTGGTCTCCGTGGGACTGACAATGACTGAAATTATCGAAACCCTGGAAGTCGCTTTCCGGGAAAAAGGTCGCGGAAATACGGAAATGCCCCCCAAACCGGGGATTCATCCCGGTGGTGAAGACAATTTTATTCACGCCATGCCGGCATACATTCCAGCTTTGAACGCAGCGGGGGTTAAGTGGGTGAGTGGTTTCCCGGGGAACCAAAAGAAAGGATTGCCCTACATTGCCGGTCTGCTCATCCTCAATGACCCTGAAACCGGAATTCCTATTTCGGTGATGGACTGTGTGTGGATTACAGCCGTTCGAACCGGTGCGGCCACGGCACTGTCTGCGCGCCATCTGGCCCGTCCGGAATCGTCGGTAGTCGGTGTGCTGGGATGCGGCGTTCAGGGGCGTACCAACGTGGAGGCGCTGAATACGCTGTTTCCCCTGAAACGCGTCATGGCTTACGATGTAAACACCGAAGCCGTCCGTGGATATGCAGACGAAATCGGTTCACGGTTGAACCTGGAGGTGATTCCGGTGGGTACACCGCGGGAAGCGGTGACCGGCTGTGACATTGTCGTGACCGCAGGACCGATTCTAAAATCACCCCATGCCACCATCCAGACCGGTTGGCTGGACGAGGGCGCTTTTGCCTCACTGGTCGATTTTGACTCCTACTGGCATCCCGATGCCATGCAGGCGGCGGCCAAGTTCTGTACCGACGACACACCGCAGCTGCGACAATATCAGCAAATGGGCTATTTCCAGAATATTCCTGAAATTCATGCTGATTTGGGAGAGCTGGTCACCGGACAAAAACCGGGAAGAGAGACTTCCGCAGAACGGACCCTGACAGCCAATCTCGGACTGGCCATAGATGACATGGCCGTGGCGCCCATAATTTTTCGCAAAGCTGTGGAAAAAGAACTCGGCACCTGGCTGCCCCTCTAGAGGTTGTTCCGTCCGGTTCAGTCCACACGCGAGGAGTCGACAAATTTTCTACGGGGGATTCCGGGTCATGGAGAGGATGCATTATAACTTGACTAAAGAGCGTCCATTTAATAGAAGTTCTGGAATAACGTCGTAAAAAAACATCTTTGAATTCATTGATGTTAACGAATTTATAAACTTCCGAAACACCTATTTGCCCTTATGGCTGAATTGGTCTTACGACATGTATCCAAAAGATTCGGTGGTCTTCTGGCTGTGGACAACCTGGACCTTGAGGTCCCGGAAGGCAGAATACTGAGCTTGATCGGTCCCAATGGGGCCGGCAAGACCACGGTCTTCAACATGATTACCGGCGTATACCCTCCCAGTGACGGAACCATTTCCTATGGCGGCAGAAAACTCAACCATTTGAGGAGCAACCGTATCATCCGCCGCGGCATTGCCCGGACGTTTCAGAATATTCGCCTGTTCAAATCCATGACGGTTCTCGAAAATGTCCAGGTGGGGATGCACTGCCGGACCCAGAGCGGTGCATTTCGGGCCCTGTTCAAATCACCCTTTTCAATCCGGGAAGAGAAAGAAATCACCGAAAAATCCGTGGAGATCCTGGAATTTTTGGGTTTAGCCGACTACCGGAACGAACATGCCTCAAATTTACCTTATGGCGGCCAGCGCCGGCTGGAAATTGCCAGAGCCGTGGCGACCCAACCCAAAACCTTACTCCTTGACGAGCCTGCAGCCGGAATGAACCCCAGCGAAACCGCGGAGCTGATGGATTTGATCATTAAGCTGCGCGATTCGGGGCTCACCATTTTTCTGGTGGAACATGACATGCGGCTGGTCATGGGCATTTCAGAAATCGTTATTGTTTTGGATCACGGCCAAAAAATCGCCCAGGGGGACCCCAAGGAGATTCAGCAAAACGAGAAAGTGATTGAGGCCTATTTGGGAACCAAAGCAAAAACCAAAGGTTAGATTTTGAGGTTTTTGGTGCGGTTGCTTTTTTATTAACGATCCACAAAGTAGAAGGAGGTAGGATATGAAAAAATTTGGTATTTTCGTGTTGTGTTTGATGATGGTTGTGGGATTTCACAGCATGGCTTTTGCAAAGACCCTGAAAATCGGCACATTGAGTCCGCTAACCGGCCCATACGCACAAGACGGGACTGACATTCTTCAGGGGGTCAAAACAGCTGTGGCTGTGTTCGAAAAAACGAGTGGTATTCCCTGGTATGATAAGATTGAGGTTATACCCGGTGACAGCGCCTGCGACGGCGGCAAGGCAACCATGGCTGCCAACAAGCTGATCAACAGCGATGTGAGCGGAGTGGTCGGCGCCTACTGCTCCTCAGCCACCATTCCGGCCTCTGTTCCGCTGAATGAAGCAAACATCGTCCAGATCACACCGGCATCCACCCATACCGATGTTACCGGACGTGGGTTCAAACAGATCTTTCGAATGCCGCCTCGCGATGATGTTCAAGCCTGGTCGACTGTTAAGTTTCTTGAAGATGGTCTCAAAATAAAGACGCTCGCCTTGATTGATGATCGCCAGACTTACACTGTCGGCCTAACTGAAAACATCTCCAGGTTTGCCGAGCACAACAATAAAATCAAAATAGTCGCTCTGGAGCACATTACACCGGCGGACAAGGATTTTACCGCCGTGCTGACCAAATTGAAAAGATTGAACCCCGATGTCATTTACATGAGCGTTTACCAACCTGAAGGCTCACTCATGGTGCGTCAAGCAAAGGCTTTGGGAATAAAGTCAAAGCTGTTAACGGAAGATGCGGTCTTTCACCCCAAGTTCATCGAAGTGGGTGGGAAAGCCGCCGAAGGCACGTTTCTGACCTTTGCCAAAGCGCCGGAAACCCAAGAACGAAAGGACTTCGAGAACACGTATAAGAAGATGTGGAACGTCGAAACCATCGGTTCATATGGTTACTATGCCTATGATGCAGCGATGATTCTTCTGGAAACTGTCAAAAAATCCGGCACAGATACGAACAAGATGGTCGAGACCCTCCGAAATACTACCTGGAAAGGTGTTACGGGTGAAATCAAGTTCGACGAAAAGGGTGACCGTAAACTGGCTCACATCGTCTGGATCGTCAAAGACGGCAAGTTCGTACCGTACTGGGATCCGTTGACCGAAAAATACTTCTAAACCCCAAGTTTGGACCAAGGGCCCTTGGCCCTTG
>Ga0209013_10000329_pt1 | contig 41467 bp, 44 predicted proteins | sample Cruoilmetagenom2_FD_187291 | JGI IMG/M metagenome (GOLD analysis project Ga0209013, IMG submission 187291) | Oil polluted marine microbial communities from Coal Oil Point, Santa Barbara, California, USA - Sample 2 (SPAdes) (version 2) | ecosystem: Environmental > Aquatic > Marine > Oil seeps ...
AAAAGGGTATGCGGAAATGCAAGCAGTTGGAGCAGGAGCACTAAATCAAGCGGTAAAAGCAGTTGCAATTGCACGTGGCTTTGTCGCACCGAGTGGAACTGACTTAATTTGTTCACCGGCATTCACAGATATCATAATTTCTGGAGAAGACCGAACGGCAATTAAATTGCTAGTAGAAAAGCGTACTCGAAGTTAATTAAACAGGCCCAATCTCAAAATGGAGATTGGGCCATTTCATGTTTTTAGATAAAAAGAAGAGTTCTTATTTCGTCTAATGTCTATAATTCTAAAAAATAACTGAAAATTCATAGTGGATGATTCCATTAAGTAGTAAACTAATGTAGGGAAAATAGATTATTACCTGATTAACTATAAAAAATTTATGTAAGAAGCGAACTGCCGGTACAAAATCGGCAGTTTTTTTTGTCGAAAAGACGACAATTTACTCGAGTACCTTGTAGGACTTAGGAAGGTATCAGTATAATAGAGAAATGTAGTTTTCGTCAGATGTGATGAGAGGGGTATTGTCATGAATGAAGAACAGCGTTTACAAAACTCGCAAGTGAAACCACTGCAAAAACCCGAGAAAGATTATAGCCAGTATTTCCAGTCCGTATATGTACAACCATCCTTAAAAGATGCAAAGAAACGCGGAAAAGAAGAAATCACGTATCATAAAGATTTTATTATTGATCCTGAGTTGTTAGGAATGGGTAAAGGACGTAAATTCTTTATTCGTACTTTCGGCTGTCAGATGAATGAACATGATACGGAAGTAATGGCTGGGATTTTCCTGCAACTTGGATATACCCCTACTGAAAACGTACAAGAGGCCAATGTTATTTTACTCAATACATGTGCAATCCGCGAAAATGCGGAAAATAAAGTGTTTGGAGAACTTGGGCATTATAAAAAATTGAAACGTGACAATCCGGATGTCTTAATTGGTGTGTGTGGTTGCATGTCTCAAGAGGAATCTGTTGTCAAAAAAATCTTAAAAACTTATAATCAAGTCGACATGATTTTTGGTACACATAATATCCATCGATTGCCACACCTTTTACATGAAGCATACTTGTCGAAAGAAATGGTTATTGAAGTGTGGTCAAAAGAAGGGGATGTCATCGAAAGTTTGCCAAAAATTCGTCGTGGAGAAATCAAAGCGTGGGTTAACATTATGTATGGATGTGATAAGTTCTGCACCTATTGCATTGTGCCCTATACTCGAGGCAAAGAACGAAGTCGGAGACCTGAAGATATCATTCAGGAAGTAAGGCAATTAGCGGCACAAGGATATAAAGAAGTTACCTTACTCGGGCAAAACGTAAATGCGTACGGAAAAGATTTTGTAGACATTTCATATCGTCTAGGTGACTTAATGGAGGCATTGCGTCGAATCGATCTTCCACGTATTCGATTTACGACCAGCCATCCACGTGATTTCGATGATCATCTAATAGAAGTACTTGCAAAACGAGGTAACTTAGTAGAACATATACATTTACCTGTTCAATCTGGATCAACGAGTATGTTGAAACTAATGGCACGTAAATACAGTCGTGAACAATATCTGGAGTTGGTAGGGAAAATTAGAGAAGCAATACCAGGAGCAGCTTTAACAACTGATATCATCGTTGGTTTCCCTAATGAAACAGATGAGCAGTTTGAAGAAACGATGACTTTATATAAAGAAGTCGGCTTTGAGCATGCATTCACGTATATCTATTCACCACGTGAAGGTACTCCAGCTGCGAAAATGGAAGATAATGTTCCAATGGAAGTGAAAAAAGAACGACTGCAACGATTAAATCATCTTGTAAACGAGTTCTCAGTAACTGCCATGCAGAACTACCATGATCAAATAGTAGAAGTATTGGTCGAAGGTGAAAGTAGGAAAAATCCAGAAGTTCTTGCAGGATATACAAGAACGAATAAACTTGTTAACTTTGCGGGTTCAACCGATTTAGCTGGAAAACTGGCAATCGTTAAAATAACAAATACAAAAACATGGTCACTAGAAGGAGAACTAATCGAAGTACTTTCTGACCAAGAAGTGGGTGTCTTATGACAACAATTTATACAAAAGATGAAATTATAGCAAAAGCACGTGAAATAGCGGATATGATTGCAAATACGGAAGAAGTGGATTTCTTTAAACGTGCAGAAGCACAAATTAATGAAAACCAAAAAATTCGTGAAAAGATTGCTAGTCTAAAAAGCTTGCAAAAACAAGCTGTGAATTTCCAACATTATGGAAAAGAAAAAGCATTAAAAATGATTGAGGACAAAATTGAGAAAATCGAATTGGAAATTGACGAGATTCCGATTGTGCAAGAGTTTAAACAATCTCAAGGGGATGTAAATGATTTACTTCAGTTAGTGTCGAACACGATTGCCAACAACGTAACAGATCAAATCATCGAATCAACTGAAGGCGATTTACTTCGAGGAGAAACGGGTTCAAGAGTACAAAATAGCAAGCCAGGCAGCTGTTAATACGTAATGTGAAATTGTTTCCTTGAAATTGAGGAAACAGTTTTTCTTTTTGCTGCAATCAAAAGGCCAATACGTTTATAAAATCCCTTTTATCGCCAATCGAGAATTTTCAATTCGTATGTTTTGTTTGATGGACTTTGGCTTCCTTGTCGAATTGTACATTTCCTTTCACCTAATGGGCACAGCCTGCATATGATGAAAAGGAAATGAACGAAGGAGGATGGCTTTGAAATATGTCCGTCAAATCGTGACGAAAGCAGTCGTGGCGAAAGGGAAAAAGAAAGCTGAAGCATGTGAAACATTACGTCCACCAAATAACCCTTCTAGTATTTTAGGGTGTTGGGTTATCAATCACACACATCAAGCTAAAAAGCATGGCAGATTTGTAGAAGTGACAGGGAAGTATGATATCAATGTGTGGTATGCCCACCACGATCATTGCAAAACATCTGTATTCTCGGAAACAGTAGCATATAAAGAGAGAATTAAATTACACTACCGAGATGATGATGAGATCCATGGAGTGGAAGAAGTACATGTTCAAGTTTACCAACAACCAAATTGTACAGAGGCTGTAATTACTTCAGATGGTGAACAATTTAAAGTTACGGTAGAGAGAGAATTGCATGCAGAAGTGGTCGGTGAAACAACAATTTGCATTCAAGTCCAACCACTTGAATATGAAGAAGAATGGTCATATAAAGATGAAAGTTCATCTTCATCGACGTCTTCATTTGATGAATCTAGAGAATCCTCATCGTTCTAGTAAGCCGGGATAGGAAATCCGGCTTTTTTTTTCTGTCATTTTGTTATAATACATGTAATGCATTTTATCCAGCAATAGGTTGTGGTGATACTTCCGCTAACTGAGGTGGTTGAAACGACAACAAATAGTAATTGGATGTCATAGTTCCGTGAGGGGTTGGCCTTCACTTTTTGGTTTCCATTATTCGAAAGAGGTTTTAATATGACAAGCTATACACCAATGATTCAGCAATACTTACAAGTGAAATCAGAATATACAGATGCATTTTTGTTTTTCCGCTTAGGAGACTTTTATGAATTGTTTTTTGAAGATGCGGTAAATGCATCCCAAATTCTTGAAATCACGTTGACCAGTCGTGATGGGGGAAGTTCAGATCGCATACCGATGTGCGGAGTTCCTCACCACGCTGCTCAAAATTATATTGAAACGCTAATCCAAAAAGGATATCGAGTCGCGATTTGTGAGCAAACAGAAGACCCTAAACAAGCAAAAGGGGTAGTCAAACGTGAAGTTGTACGATTAATCACTCCTGGGACGATTATTGAAGGTAAAAACATGGATGGTAAAAGCAATCATTTTATCGCTTCTGCCGAGGAATTAGATGAAAATCGCTATGCCTACGCCTATCTAGATCTATCAACTGGTGAAGGGACAAGTGTCATAATAACAGGTACCGAAAAGAACTTGATTCAAGAATTGCAGACATTGGCAATCCGAGAGCTTGTGGTGCCAGAACAATTATATGTTCTTTTATCAGATTTAGCGGAAGCCCAGTCCATTTTATTGTCTATTGAAAAAACAGAGCTTGTGTCACTAGCCGTAGATTCATTTGTCGAGCATACACCGGTGGAAGTACATACAGTTTGTCACCGTCTTGTGAATTACTTACATCGGACCCAAAAACGGTCACTTGATCATATTCAACCTTTTGAATTCCAAGAACGGGAAGAGCTTTTATCAATCGACTACCACTCGAAACGGAATTTGGAGTTGATTCAGTCCATTCGCGGAGGAGATCAAAAAGGTTCTTTATACTGGTTGCTTGATGAAACCATGACGGCTATGGGCGGACGCAAATTAAAGCAGTGGTTGCACCAACCACTCGCAAATCGTGTGAAAATAGAGAAAAGACTTGAAATCGTTACCGAGTTGCTTGAAGCATATTTTATTCGTGCGGATATAAGAGAAAGTTTAAAAGAAGTTTATGATTTAGAACGTTTAATCGGTCGAATTTCTTTTGGTACTGCAAGTGGTCGAGATTTAAGTCAACTAAGGCAATCGCTGCTTCAAATCCCTCTAATTAAAGCTCAATTAAGAGAAAGCGCCAAACCTGCGTTAGTAGAAAGTACCAATCAATTGGACGAATGTGTAGAGTTACTAGATTTGCTGGCTCGAGCGATTGCCGATCACCCTCCTCTATCAGTAAAAGAAGGCGATATTATTCGTGATGGCTTTCATGAGCGGTTGGATGAATTACGAGATGCAAAGAAAAACGGCAAAGAATGGATTGCAGCACTAGAACAGAAAGAGCGTCAACGTACAGGCATTAAGGGGCTTAAAATCGGATATAATCGCGTTTTTGGATACTTTATTGAGATTACAAAATCGAATATCCATTTAGCTGATTTAACTCGTTATGAGCGTAAACAAACGCTTGCCAATGCTGAACGCTATATCACAGATGAGTTAAAGGAAAAAGAGTCCTTGATTTTAACTGCGGAAGAAGAGAGTTTAGCACTTGAATATTCACTATTTGTAGATATACGTGAACAAGTAAAGCAGTACATTCCTCAAGTACAACAACTTGCTGCCAAAGTTAGTGAACTAGATGTATTCACTAGTTTTGCAGAAGTTTCGGATCAATATCGATTAACAAAACCAACGTTTCATGATGGCAATGATCTTTCGATAGTAAACGGACGACACCCCGTTGTTGAAAAAATGATGAACAAACAGCATTATGTACCTAACGATTGTGAACTTACAAATAAAGAGAATATGTTGTTAATCACAGGACCTAATATGTCAGGGAAAAGCACTTTTATGCGTCAGGTTGCAATCACCGTGATCATGGGGCAAATGGGCTGTTATGTTCCTGCAGAAGAGGCCTTGCTTCCTGTAACTGACCAAATCTTTACTCGAATCGGAGCGGCAGATGATTTGGCAGCTGGACAAAGTACATTTATGGTCGAAATGCTTGAATCAACCTATGCCATTACACATGCCACGGAACGTAGTTTATTATTATTTGATGAAATCGGTCGTGGAACATCCACTTATGATGGGATGGCCCTTGCGCAAGCCATGATGGAATATATTCATACAGAAATTCGTGCCAACACTTTATTTTCAACACATTATCATGAACTGACCCACTTGGAAACTGAATTAGACAGGCTTCGTAATGTCCATGTAGCTGCAGTTGAACAAAGCGGCAAAGTCGTGTTTTTACATAAAGTGAAAAGTGGACCGGCAGATAAAAGCTATGGGATTCATGTGGCAGAATTAGCAAGGCTCCCGGAATCGATTCTGGCGAGAGCCCGTGACATATTAAGTGAACTAGAAGCGGGAAATGAACAAGGAAATAGTGGGTATAGTTCATCTATAAATGAACAATTAACATTTTTCCAGGAATCAACATCCGAACCAGTTCAACCGCAAGAAATAATTGCTAATAATCCAGTGAATCAAGATGTGTTAACTTTAATACGAGAGATTGATATATCCGGTACCACTCCTATGAAAGCACTACAATTATTATATGAATTGCAACAAAAAATCGGGAAATAAAAAATAAGAAAGGAGTCGTTCAAATGGGACACATACGCTTAATGAATGAACCATTATCGAATAAAATTGCTGCGGGTGAAGTCGTTGAACGACCAGCTTCTGTTGTAAAAGAACTTGTAGAAAACGCAATTGATGCAGGAAGTACATCAATTGATATTTATATAGAAGAGGCGGGGCTTCAGACCATTCAAATAACGGATAATGGGAGCGGGATGGATGCAGAAGATGCGGTTCTTTCATTTTCGCGACATGCGACCAGCAAAATTTCAAATGAGCATGATTTATTTCGAATTCGAACGCTTGGTTTTCGTGGCGAGGCATTAGCGAGTATTGCTTCTGTATCAAAAGTTGCTTTATGGACTTCGGATGGAGCCACCACTGGGACGAGCGTTGAAATCGAAGGAGGTCATCTGAAAAAGCAAACGGCAGGCGCACTTCGAAAAGGAACGGACATCAAAGTATCACAACTATTTTTCAACACACCAGCCCGTCTAAAGTACATGAAAACGATTCAAACTGAACTCGGGCATATTATGGATTTAATCAATCGACTTGCCTTATGTTATCCATCTATTGCCTTTAAACTAACACATGGTGATCAAGAGTTACTTCATACAAATGGACGTGGTGATTTACAACAAGTTATTGCTGCCATTTATGGGATGTCAATTGCAAAAAAAATGATACCGTTTGAAGGGGGAACTGCAGACTATCGCATTTATGGATATGCCTCTTTGCCGGAAGTCACACGTGCTTCCAAAAACTATTTGACATTGTTTGTCAACGGCAGATGGGTCAAACATTATAGCGTTCAACAGTCGATTGTAAATGCGTATCACACATTTTTACCAATCGAACGATATCCATTAGTTGTCTTGCATATTGAAGGTGACCCATACTTAACTGATGTAAATGTTCACCCATCAAAACAACATATACGTTTAAGTAAAGAAAAAGAATTGCAAGAGCTCGTTGAAGAGACGATACGTAAATGCATTCGCTCTGTAATGAGAGCACCTGAAATAGCCGAAAAACCTAAAAAAATTGTCACACCAAGTGAGCAAATGGATTTATGGAAATCGAGACCAGTCGAAACAACTGTTTCACAAACTCAACCGATGCAAACGTTCAATAAAACACCGGAGCCTTTAATGGTCAAAGAAACGGGTGCTCATGATGAAACTTCGATTCAAGTTGAAGTTTTTGAGAATTTGAAACCCGTTATTTCGAAAGAATTGATTCCTGAACTAGACATTATCGGACAAATTCATGGAACGTATATCATAGCTCAGAGTACGGATGGATTTTACTTGATTGATCAACACGCAGCTCAAGAACGGATTAAGTATGAATTCTTCCGTGATAAGGTAGGCGAGGTCGACGCGGAAGAAAGACAATCATTACTGATTCCTCTGTCAATGCACTATTCGGCAGATGAGGCTCTACGCTTAAAAGAACATGCGGATCAATTAGAAGAGGTAGGAATATACCTTGAGGAATTTGGTCCTACTACTTATATCGTACGGGAGCATCCCTCTTGGTTTCCAAAAGGATTTGAAGAAGAAATCGTCAAAGAATTAATTGAGCAAGTCTTAACTAATCGCAAGACGGATGTGAAAAAGTTAAGAGAAGATGCGGCGATCATGATGAGTTGTAAACGGTCAATTAAAGCGAATCACTACTTAACTAGAGATGACATGGTAAGACTGATCGAAGACTTGAAACAGGCGGATCATCCGTTTACTTGTCCTCATGGTCGTCCAGTCATTGTTCACTTCTCTACGTATGAAATTGAAAAAATGTTTAAACGTGTCATGTAGATGATATAGATCACTCTTAATATGAGGCGATAAGACAAAAGAAAAAGCCCGGCAACGGACTAGTTATACTAGTTCGTTGTCGGGCTTTTCTTCGTTAAACCACAAAGGATCATCATTATCGACTTCTCCATTGTAATTGATTAATACTTCTTCTCCAGCTGTAATATCTTTATAAGCAAAGAAGTCAAATGTGTGGTTATCAAAATTAATGTCATAATAAGCATTCGGTTGATAGGAGTGGTTAAATAGCATGCCATACCCAAGGACTAATGCACTATGGTTAATGCCGTACTCAAATGCGTAATCGGCTAATAATGTTTTCTCAACATGTTCATGTTCAGCATTTGGATAAGGGAGAACAGGTGCTTCATGAATTAGTTCCCCTTTCTTGATATCACGCTTAGCGAATACACCGCGATTTAATTCTCCATCACTTAATTTAGATGTTTTTATTTCAATCATATAAATCCTCTTTTATTTTCTATAGTATTTCCTTAAGAGTGACAGAGGTTTCGACTGAAAGCAACTGTTTTCTCTTACATGCCTATCTCTGTATAGGTTTCGAATCCAATGCAGGAAGGAATATAAAGCAGTATAATAAAAGATAACGGAAGCTTTTGAAATTGAAGGAGGACAATCCATGGGGGAATTTCTGCTAGCGATCGATCAAGGTACAACGAGCTCTAGAGCCATTCTTTTCAATAAAAAAGGTGAAATCGTACATACAGCACAAAAAGAATTTCAACAATACTTTCCTAAGCCAGGGTGGGTAGAACATAATGCAAACGAAATATGGGGATCTGTTCTTTCTGTCATTGCGGCGGTAGTAACAGAAAGTGGGATTCAACCAACCAATATCCATGGAATTGGTATTACCAATCAACGTGAAACGACTGTAGTATGGAATAAAAAGACAGGGCGTCCAATTTATCATGCCATTGTGTGGCAATCACGCCAATCGCAAAATATTATTGATGAATTAAAAGCTGAAGGGCTAGAGAACTTATTTCAAGCTAAAACAGGGTTGCGATTAGATCCATACTTCTCAGCTACAAAAATAAAATGGATTTTAGAAAATGTTGAAGGGGCAAAAGCGTTAGCGCAACAAGGTGATTTGCTATTTGGAACAATTGATTCGTGGTTGATTTGGAAGTTGTCAGGGGAGAAAGAACATGTTACCGATTATTCCAATGCATCGCGCACGATGTTATACAATATTTATGAATTGAAGTGGGATGAAGAAATTTGCGGGATATTAGACATTCCATTAAAAATGTTACCAAAAGTAGCATCATCCTCAGAAATCTATGCAAAAACAGATCCATCCGTTTTCTTTGGTGCAGAGGTTGCCATTGCAGGTGCAGCAGGGGATCAACAAGCCGCACTATTTGGTCAGTGTTGTTTTGAAACAGGAATGGCAAAGAACACCTATGGAACAGGATGTTTTATGTTGTTGAATACTGGAGAAACAGCGGTATCTTCTGATCATGGCTTACTGACTACAATTGCTTGGGGAATTAATGGCCAAGTCACATATGCTTTAGAGGGAAGTGTTTTTGTAGCAGGTTCTGCGATTCAATGGTTACGTGATGGTCTACGCATATTGAAAAATGCTTCAGATAGTGAAAACTATGCCAAAAAAGTAGATTCTGCAGAGGGTGTTTATGTCGTGCCTGCCTTTGTAGGTTTAGGTACCCCGTATTGGGATTCAGATGCCCGAGGTGCTATTTTTGGCTTAACTCGCGGAACAACTAAGGAACACTTTATTCGCGCTACCCTCGAGTCTCTAGCGTACCAAACCAAGGATGTATTTGATGCAATGGAGAAAGATGCAAATATGAGGGTCGCCGCCCTGCGAGTTGACGGTGGAGCTGTGAACAATGAATTTCTCATGCAGTTCCAAAGCGATTTGCTTGATTTAGAGGTTGAACTCGCAAAATTAAATGAGTCGACTGCACTTGGAGCCGCTTATTTAGCGGGTCTAGCTACAGGTTTTTGGTCTTGCATGGAAGAAATCGAGAAAATGCGAAGTAGTAAAAGTACTTATTCCCCATTGATGTCCGCAGAAAAACGTCATGAGCTATACAGTGGTTGGAAGAAGGCTGTAGAAGCTACCCGACTGTTTAAATAAAGGAGAATGCAAAATGCTAACAGCAGTTGAACGTCCGAAAATGCTTCAAACAATCAATGCGTTCGAATTTGATTTGCTCGTCATTGGTGGAGGAATTACCGGAGCGGGAATCGCGCTTGATGCAGTAACAAGAGGATTATCGGTTGCATTAGTGGAGATGCAGGATTTTGCAGCAGGGACTTCTAGTCGCTCAACTAAGCTAGTGCATGGTGGACTCCGCTATTTAAAACAGTTTGAAGTGAAAATGGTTGCCGACGTAGGGAAAGAACGTAAAATTGTCTATGAAAATGCAGTGCATGTCACAAGTCCGGAATGGATGCTATTGCCTTTTCATGACGGAGGTTCATTTGGTCCGATTTCCACATCAGCGGGTCTAAGGCTATATGACTTTTTGGCAGGTGTAAAACCTGAGGAACGGAGAAGAATGTTAACTCCTGAAGAAACATTATTGAGAGAACCGTTACTTAAATCAAAAGGGCTTCGCGGAAGTGGATATTATGTGGAATACCGCACAGACGATGCACGTTTGACAATCGAAGTCATAAAAAAAGCGGCTGAAATAGGTGCGATTTGTCTAAACTATATGAAGGTGGAATCATTCGTTTACCAGTATGGGAAAATTGTGGGTGCTCATGTAGTCGATCAATTATCTGGAATTGTTTCAACCATTCAGGCAAAAAAAGTTGTGAATGCAACTGGCCCATGGGTCGATGATGTCCGTAAAAAGGATTCGATAGATAATGGGAAACATCTCAAGTTAACGAAAGGTGTCCACATTGTGGTTGATCAGTCACATTTCCCTTTGAAACAAGCTGTATATTTTGACACGCCAGACAATAGAATGGTATTTGCGATACCACGTGATGGTAAGGCTTATATTGGTACGACCGATACATTTTACGATAGCAATCCCAAAAATCCAGTTGCAACCAAAGCAGATGTAACATACATATTAAATGCAATTGCATCGATGTTTCCTACAACTAAATTGACGCTAGAACATGTGGAGTCAACATGGGCAGGTGTTCGACCACTTATTTATGAAGAAGGGAAGAATCCATCAGAAATTTCTCGTAAAGATGAGATGTGGGAGTCCAATAGAGGACTACTTACAATTGCTGGTGGTAAATTAACTGGCTATCGAAAAATGGCGGAGATGGTTGTTGACTACGTCGTCAGTAAATTTCCAACGTCTCCATATGGACCATCAGTAACGAGACATCTTCCTCTATCTGGTGGGGATATCGGTGGTTCGGGGAGATTTGAAAACTTTGTTAAAATTAAGGCCGAAGAAGGCATGAGTTACGGATTTTCATATGAAGAGGGATATCATCTTGCACAAACATACGGAAGCAACGTAGACGCATTATTTGTATACGCACCAGTTCTTAAAAATAATGTCTATGGCTTGCCCCTACCTATAGCAGTTAAACTGGCATATGCCGTTCAATTTGAACTCGCTTGTACACCAGCTGATTTTCTTATTAGAAGAACTGGCGATTTATACTTCAACATTGAAGAAGTTCATATCTACAAGGAACAAGTTTGTCAAATGATGAATTCGCTAATTGGTTATTCAGAGGAACAGTTGAACAAATATCGATATGATTTAGAAAAGCAAATAGCTAGCGCAACGTCATTCCGGGAGGAGAATCATTAATGTCAAAAAATATACGATATGTGGAAATGTCAGATGGTCATGAGATTTACACAGTACTCTATAAACCAGAAAAGCCACCACTCGGGCATGTTCACATTCTTCATGGCATGGCTGAGCACATTGGTCGCTATGAAGAGTTTGCCCTGTCTTTAGTTGCAAAAGGTTTTCTGGTGACTGGTCATGACCACCGAGGGCATGGTCAGACCGGTCTTAAATATAACCAACTGGGATTCTTTGCGGATCACAATGGGTTCGAACTTGTAACTGAAGATGTAAGGGAAGTACTACAAGCGGTGCGTAAAGATATTGATTGCGCTAAACCTATTCTTTTTGCGCATAGTATGGGGTCATTCATTGGGAGACGCTATATTCAAAAATATGGGCATTCCGTATCGAAAATTGTATTATCAGGAACTGGAGGACCAAATAGTTTTTCTGAAAAAGCAGGTAAATGGCTAGCTACTGGCTTATCAGCCATACAAGGTAAGCAAGCCGAAAATCCATTCCTATACAAACTTGCATTTGGGAAATTCAACAATTCATTCAAAAACGTGAAAACGGATTATGATTGGTTAAGTTCAGATGACAATGAAGTCCAAAAATTTATCAATGATCCATTATGTGGGTTCCCTACGAGCAATCAATTTTTCGTGGATTTAATTGAAGGTCTAAATATAATTCACGATCGAAATGAAATTGCCCACATCCCAAAAGACCTTCCAATACTATTGATTTCTGGATCACTGGATCCGGTAGGTGACAATTCGAAGGATGTCTGGAAAGTATCCGAACAATACAAAAAAGCGGGTCTCTCGGACATCACTGTCGTTATACTTGAAGAAAAAAGACATGAAGTATTAAATGAAATCGGGAAATACGAAACATTTAATCTGATTTTTAAATGGATGGAGAAAATATGAAAGAAATAGACGTTTTAGCAATAGTAGGACCAACCGCCTCAGGAAAGACCGCCCTGTCGATTGACATAGCTCGAGCCTTGAAGGGTGAAATCATTAATGGAGACTCTATGCAAGTGTATAAAGGGCTTGATATTGGCACAGCCAAAATCACCATAGATGAAATGGAAGGAATCCCACATCACTTATTGGATATTAAAGAACCAACCGACTCTTTTTCAGTAGCTGAATTTCAGCAAGTTGTGCGAGAGAAAATTAGAGAAATCCAAAAACGTAACAAATTGCCAATTTTAGTTGGAGGAACTGGTTTATATGTACAAGCTGTATTATTTGATTTCCAATTCACCGAAGATCGCGTAGATGAAGGGATTCGCAATGCGTATTACGAAGAATTAGAACGAATTGGTCCGATAGCCATGCATACAAAGCTCCAAGAAATAGATCCAGAAACCGCTGCGACTATACATCCGAATAACACACGGCGAGTCGTTCGCGCGTTAGAAATTGCGGAGCACTCAGATACAAGGAAGTCGGCAGAACCTCAAAATCAAGGCTACAAAGCTATGTATAACCACGTTATTCTGGGCATTGATGTTGATCGAGAAATACTTTATGAACGAATTAATAAACGCGTCGATTATATGATTGATCAGGGACTAGTTAATGAAGCGAAACATTTATGGGATGCCGGGATCAAAGACGTACAAGCAGTGCAAGCAATCGGCTATAAAGAATTGTACGCTTATTTTAGAAACGAGATTTCGTTAGTAGAAGCGATTGACCAAATTAAACAAAATTCACGTCGTTATGCAAAACGCCAACTTACTTATTTCCGAAATAAATTGTCAATCGCGTGGATTCAACCTAATCAAAGCTTAGAAGAAATACTTCCAAGAATTTTGACAAAGTTGCAGGAATCTCCTCAATAAAAGCGAATACTATTAACTACATGTTCGAAAATAAACATCAAAAAAGCCGTAGCTATTTTATAGTGGAATTTTTGAACCTATATTAAAGAACAATAAATATGCGTACCAATTGCATACATACAGGAGGAAATACACACATGAAACCAATCAATATCCAAGATACATTCCTTAATCAATTACGAAAAAATAATGTGTTCGTTACTGTATTTTTATTAAATGGTTTTCAGTTAAAAGGACTAATTAAATCATATGATAATTTTACTGTGTTGTTAGAATCAGATGGCAAACAACAACTTATTTATAAACATGCCATTTCTACATTTGTTCCAGCAAAATCAGTCAATCTAACACCTGAAGAAGTATAAAAAATATTGACTTTGTTTTTATTCGGGTATATCGTAATCGAGATAGAGCAATGTATTGGAGGAACAAATCATGAAGACGATCCAACCAGAAGAATTACTGACAAAACTTGACGCAGGCGAAACGATTCATATGATAGATGTCCGTGAAGCGGATGAAGTAGCAACTGGCATTATTCCTGGTGCGGAACATATTCCATTAGGCTTAGTGGAGTTCAAATACCAAGATTTAGATAAGAACAAAGAGTATGTAATTATTTGTCGTTCTGGTGGGCGTAGTGGTAAGGCTTGTCAATTCCTTGAAGAACAAGGGTTTGATGTGACTAACATGTCTGGTGGCATGCTAGAATGGCAAGGCGAAATCGAACTATAGAAAAAAGCAGCTTATCTCGTGATCGAGTTAAGCTGCTTTTTCAGTATTTCTTAAAGAACGGAATGGTAACCGCCAATTATATGAGTAAGAAACTACACGTAATATAGTAGTAATCACAAATAATGTATAGAGTGCCCAATCTAGTTTGACAATGCCAATACCAATGATTAAACCAGTAGCAGCCGCCCATACCGCATACACTTCATTACGAAGAACAAGGGGTTTCCTTTTCGCGAGTACATCGCGGACAATTCCGCCACCAGATCCAGTTAACACAGCAGCTACGACTGTTGCACTGATTGGTAAACCGAGCTGAACCGCAAATAAGGCACCTTGAATAGCAAATGCGGATAACCCGATGGCATCAAAGAAATTTCCCCAACGATTCCAATGTTTCAGTAGATTTTGCGGGAACAAAAAGACCGCAGTTATGGCAATCAAAGCGATTTGGAACATCATTTCTTGTTCCCATAGTGCAGATACTGGCACTCCTATTAATAAATTTCGAATTGCTCCGCCACCAAAAGCGGTTACAATCCCAAGTAAATACACACCGAATAAATCATATTCCTCTTCCATGGCAACAATTGCGCCGGATACGGCAAAAGCAATTGTTCCAATAATGCTGAGCACATCCCAAGCCACTTCACATACCTCCAACTTTCAATAGAACGGATTAAATTGTAGCAGATTTATGAACATTTACAATAGCTATTTTATGCTCGAAGTAAATAGTTGACGTGAATGGAGGGACTGATAAGATGAAAAGGGGAAAAATAGAAGAATAGAGGGACAAGTAATGACGTTTCAAACAAGTTTAACACTGGATTTATTAGACGATGCTAACCAAATAGAAAAGCGAATTTCACCGCAACATAAAGCGGCAGACCGCATCGCTTTTGTTAATCAAGAAAAAGTAATTACTGCATTTAGAAAACATCAAGTAAGTGATTTCCATTTACATCCCTCGACAGGTTATGGCTATGATGATGAAGGTCGAGATACATTAGAACGAGTATATGCGGAAGTTTTTGGAGCTGAAGCAGCATTAGTACGTTCGCAAATCATTTCTGGTACTCACGCGATTACCATTAGTTTATTTGGTGTGCTCAGACCGGGGGATGAATTGCTCTATATTACGGGGAGACCTTATGATACATTACAATCAATAGTCGATGGTGGGGATCAAGATACAGGATCGCTAAAAGATTTTAACATATCTTATCAACACATAGATTTATTAGACAACCAACATATTGATTGGGATAGAGTTGAAAAGTCCATTTCAGTAAAAACCAAAGTTGTTGCGATCCAACGGTCAAAAGGATATGCAAATCGACCATCTTTCACGATTGAGCAAATCGAAGAAATGACAAAACGAATTCGACTTATCAAGCCTGAAGCCATCATATTTGTGGATAATTGTTATGGTGAATTCGTAGAAGAACTAGAACCTACCGATATCGGTGTGGATTTGATGGCGGGATCCCTAATTAAAAACCCTGGCGGTGGCCTAGCAAAAATTGGTGGATATATTGCTGGTCAGAAAAAATATGTAGATATGTGTGCTTACCGTATGACCTCTCCTGGAATTGGGGCTGAAGCCGGTGCGTCATTGAATACACTTGCAGATATGTATCAAGGATTTTTCATGGCACCCCATGTAGTATCCCAAGCAGTAAAAGGAGCTATTTTCACTTCAGCTTTACTTGAAAAAGTCGGAATGGATACCTCTCCCCACTATCAGGATAAGAGAACGGACTTAATTCAATCCGTGTCCTTTAAAACCGCTACTCAAATGGTGCAATTTTGTCGTGCCATCCAAGCAAATTCGCCAATCAATGCCCACTTTGCACCCGAGCCAGCATATATGCCAGGTTATGAAGATGACGTTATTATGGCAGCAGGTACATTTGTTCAAGGATCAAGTATTGAATTAACTGCAGACGGTCCAATTCGTCCACCTTTTACTGCGTTTATTCAAGGTGGATTAACATATGAGCACGTTAAATATGCCATTCTTTCAGCAGTTCAACAACTGAAAAATATGTGAATATAATCCTCCTTTTCGGAGGGTTTTTTTGTATGTTAGATAATATGACATGGACTTGACAGGAAACCTGACATATAGTATGATTACACTAGTGAAAGCAGAGGTGAGTCAAGTGGGTCAGCAGTTAAGAAGATCAATGCCTTTATTACCAATAAGTATTGTGATGCAGCTAACGGAATTGACTGCTAGACAAATCCGCTATTACGAAGATCACGATTTAATTCATCCAGCACGTACTGAAGGCAACCGACGAATGTTTTCGTTAATTGACGTTGATATTTTACTTGAGATAAAAGACTATCTTGAGCAAGGGATCAATATGGCTGGCATAAAACTTATATTTGATATGAAGAAACAACCCGTCATACCAGAGGTAAAAGAACCGATGACGGATGCCGAGCTTCGGAGTATATTACGTATTGAAATGCAACAGGCAGGAAGATTTCAAAGAGCTTCCTTAAGACAAGGGGATTTATCTCGTTTTTACCATTAAGCGAGTCATATAATATTTTTAGGAGAGTGACCAAAAGTGAGCAAGTACACTAAAGACGACATTAAAAAGTTTGTAAAAGAACAGGAAGTAAACTTTATTCGCCTACAATTTACAGATATTCTTGGTACAATTAAAAATGTTGAGATACCTGTAAGCCAGCTGGACAAAGCACTCGATAACAAAATGATGTTTGATGGTTCTTCTATCGAAGGTTTTGTTCGTATTGAAGAATCAGATATGTATTTAGTACCGGATCTTAATACTTGGGTAGTTTTCCCATGGATTACTGGCACAGGAAAAGTGGCACGACTGATTTGCGATGTTAACAAAGCAGACGGTACTCCATTTGCTGGCGATCCCCGAGGCAATTTGAAACGCATATTAAAAGAAATGGAAGAGTTAGGTTTCTCGAGTTTTAATTTAGGACCTGAACCAGAATTCTTCTTATTCAAATTAGACGAGCGCGGTGAACCAACATTAGAATTAAATGATACGGGTGGTTATTTCGATTTAGCTCCGATGGATTTAGGTGAGAACTGTCGTCGTGACATAGTACTTGAATTAGAAGAAATGGGCTTTGAAATTGAAGCATCACACCATGAAGTAGCACCTGGACAACATGAAATCGATTTTAAATATGCAGATGCAATAACTGCTTGTGATAATATTCAAACGTTTAAATTGGTAGTAAAAACAATTGCACGTAAACATGGTTTGCATGCGACTTTCATGCCAAAACCTTTGTTTGGTGTAAATGGATCAGGAATGCACATGAATGTTTCTTTATTCAATGGGAAAGACAATGCATTCTTTGATGAAACTGGAGATTTGAAATTAAGTGAAACTGCTTATCAATTCATGGCGGGAATCTTGAAACATGTCCAAGGATTTACAGCGATTACCAATCCTACGGTAAACTCTTACAAGCGTTTAGTTCCGGGATATGAAGCACCATGTTACGTAGCTTGGTCAGCACAAAACCGTAGTCCGTTAATTAGAATTCCTTCTTCTCGTGGTGTGAGTACACGTGTTGAAGTTCGTTCAGTTGATCCTGCTGCTAATCCCTACTTGGCAATGGCTGTTATCTTAAAAGCTGGTCTTGACGGTATTAAAAATAAAATGACTCCACCGAAAGCGGTAGATCGTAATATCTATGTCATGAACAAAGAAGAACGTCGTGCAAATGGTGTAGAAGATCTTCCTGCAAACCTTCATTTAGCATTAGAAGAGCTTGCAAATAACAAAACGATTCGCGAAGCGCTTGGTGAACATATTTATGCAAACTTCGTTGATTCAAAAGAAATCGAATGGGATATGTTCCGTACATCTGTGCACCCTTGGGAACGTGAACAATATTTGAAAATGTATTAATAGAAAAGTGTTGGGGCTGTTTGGTCCTAACGCTTTTTTATTTGGTGGCTTTTCTTGTTTTTCTACTAGTGTATAGAAAGAAAAATGTAGAGGATAATAACGAAAATATAATACGGATTTTCGTTGTAAAATTCAATCAGTTGTTATATTGAACGAATTCTAGTAGAATAGGTACGGATTTTGTTTTACGAAAAGAGGGTATTAAATGAAAACATCAATATTTGGATTAACATTGGAACAGCTAACCGCATGGCTTTTAGATAAAGGGCAGAAAAAATATCGTGCAGAGCAAATTTGGGATTGGTTGTATATTAAACGCATTACTGAGTTTTCTCAAATGAACAATATCAGTAAAGAATGTATCCAGTTACTAGAAGAAAACTTTGTACTTTATACGTTGGAACAAAGCGTCAAACAGGAATCGGCTGATGGGACAATTAAATTCTTATTCAAAATGCAAGATGGCAACTTAATCGAAACTGTGTTGATGAGATTTAAGTATGGTTTATCAGTTTGTGTAACTACTCAAGTTGGATGCAATATAGGTTGTAGTTTTTGTGCAAGTGGATTGTTGAAAAAAAGCAGGGATTTAAACTCAGGGGAAATCGTTGAACAGATTATGAAGGTTCAACAACATCTTGATGCTGTGAAGAAAGAAGAGCGTGTAAGTCATATTGTTGTAATGGGGATTGGCGAACCGTTTGATAATTACACGAACTTAATGAGCTTCCTAAGCGTTGTAAATTCTCAAAAAGGACTTGCAATCGGGGCACGTCACATTACCGTTTCTACTAGTGGCATTGTACCTAAAATTTATGATTATGCTGACGAAGGTCTACAAGTGAACTTGGCAATTTCAATTCATGCACCAACAAATGAATTACGTACACGTATCATGAAAATCAATAAAGCATATCCAATTGAGAAACTAATGGCTGCTATTGATTATTATTTAGAAAAAACTAATCGACGTATTACGTTTGAATATATTCTGTTAAATGATGTGAATGATCATGTGGAAGAGGCATTGCAACTTGCAAAACTTCTTGAAAACAAACGTCACTTATCTTACGTAAATTTAATCCCTTATAATCCAGTGGATGAGCATGGGCAATATCAGCAAAGTACACCTGAAGCTATCAGTGCATTTTACGATACACTTAAGAAAAAAGGCATTAATTGCGGAGTTCGCCATGAACAAGGGGCAGATATTGACGCAGCGTGCGGGCAGTTAAGAAGTAAGCAAATTAAAAAAACAGCTAAAGAAACAGTAAAATAAAATGAAGAATTAGCCAAATAAACGCCCTCAATAATTTATTGAGAGGCGTTTTTTGTGTTTTTTTGTATGTATGACTACTAATTAAGAATCTTTTCTCATAAGCTGTCTTATCACAATCTCCAAGGAGGTAAAAAGGTGAGCGAATCAAAGAATACAGCTCCGTTCGATAAGATTATGATTGTTAGAACTGCTGTACTTTTTTTAGCTTGGATTAATCAGTATTTAGTTATGAATGGGAAAAGTCCATTACCTTTCACTAATGAAGAATTTGAATTAACAATCAGTGCACTTATTACATTTATTGCATCATTGTGGGCTTGGTGGAATAACAATGATATTCGCTTTAAAACACGACGTAATACGCAATATTTAAAAGATAAAGGGTTAAAGTAATTTAAAAGAGTTTGTTACAAAAAGAGGGGTGGTTGTCACATCACATTGTTAGTTCATGCAATGTGTAAATGTACGCTCGTGATTAATATTAATATCAACGGTATTTCTTGATGATTTAGATCTGAAAAAAAGACAAAAAAAGGCCGACTGAAGATGGAAATGTCAGTCGGCATGATATCGGCTCAAAATGATTATAACATAAGTCTATTAAAAAGGGCAGACTATTTTACATTTAATATAAAACTAAACTTATATACTTAATTAATTACACTAAAAATACATAATGAGGGGAGTGGTTGGTGGAAGAAATATCACGTTTCTGACGACTGGACAGTGTTCCCGAACTGGTAATGGATATTTCGAAAGGCAGTACATTCAGCCGTGTAATAACAAATAGTCAATTTGAAAGCCCCTTACAATTAGTGTAAGGGGCTTTCAAATTAATTAGTGAATATGTCGATATACGCCGACAACTTTTCCAAGAATCGTAATGTTTTCTAGTATTATAGGTTCCATTGATGAGTTTTCTGGTTGTAAACGGAAATATGATTGTTCTTTAAAGAAACGTTTAACTGTGGCTTCATCTTCTTCAGTCATAGCTACAACGATATCACCGTTATTAGCAGTTTGTTGCTGCTTAACTACGACATAGTCACCATTTAAAATACCAGCTTCAATCATACTTTCACCCATAATTTCGAGCATAAACAGATTATCTTCAGTTGTTCCAAATGTTTCGGGTAGAGGGAAAAATTCTTCAATGTTTTCTATAGCAGTGATAGGCAAGCCCGCAGTTACTTTACCGATCAAAGGAACATTTACAACGTTAGGTCTTAACTCTGTTAAATTATCAAACTCTAAGATTTCAATCGCTCTTGGTTTGGTAGGATCACGACGAATCAATCCTTTGCTTTCTAACCGTGCCAGGTGCCCGTGTACCGTTGAACTTGAAGCTAGACCGACAGCTTCGCCGATTTCCCTTACGGATGGTGGATAACCTTTTTTACGAACTTCATCTTTTATAAAAGCCAATATATCTTCTTGTCGTTTCGAAACTTTTTTCAACTAGTTCACCTCTTCACCTATTGGGTTTCCTTTTTTAATTAAGTTTAGTATATCAATCAAGGTAAAAAAATGCAAACATAGGTTCTAATTAATATTGACAAGAAACATGTGTTCGGTTTATAGTAATTATAAGATTTACGAACAAACATTCTATTCAAGGGGGATTTCATATGACATATGTGAAAAACAATCCATTTATATCATTATTAACAGGTGTTATCTTTTGTTGCACATTAACTTTTTTACTGTTTTCAGTGGAAGAAGAACATACTTATAATGAAATATATATTAATAATGGAGATACATTATGGACATTATCTGATAAATATAGAGGGAATACGCCGAATCAAGACTGGATTTCTGAAGTAATGCTAGCGAATAAATTGGAAACTCAAATGATTCATGCAGGTGACACACTTGTTATTCCAAATTCATTACACCACGTATCACCTGATAAAGGGGTGGAACTAGCGGGAGATACCGAGTAATGTCAAATAAAAACTCTGCCGTCATTTATTGTCGCGTAAGTACTGATAAAGAATCACAAGAATCTTCCTTAGATCGGCAAGAAGAGGAATTAAGAAAGTTTGCAGAAGAACAAAACTACTTTGTTCGAGACGTCTTTATTGATCAACATAGTGGGTTTTCTGTTGAAAGAGAAGGACTGCTGGATATGCTAGACTTTGTCAAATTACATTCTATTTCTACTGTCTTTATTCAAGACGAAACGAGATTAGGTCGTGGGAATTCACGAATGGCAATATTACATATGTTAAACAAAATAGAAGTCCAGGTAATTTCGTTAAGTGATGGAGGTTCAATTCATCTAAATGAAATGGATACAATGATGCTTGAAATTTTGGCATTGGTGGAGGAATACCAACGGAAACTGCATAATGCTAAAATTCGTCGAGGGATGAGAAGAGCTGTTGAACATGGGTTCAAACCGGAAAAAAACCTTAAAGATCAAGGGAATCCTGAAGGTAGAGAACGAAAAGATATTCCAATTGAAGAGATCATAAAATTACGACAAAATGGATTAACTTATGAGGAAATTGCCACAACATTAAGAGGATTTGGTTTCGATGTAAGCAAAGCTACTGTTCATCGGCGTTATAAAGAATATAAAGAAAGGCTTGAAGGCTAAATACTTGCGCTTCGAGCCTTTTTTGCATACCTTTTAATAAGGTTATTACAAGAAAGGGGTGTAATTTATGTTATCTCAAGATAAAATTGCACGAATAAATGAGCTATCAAAAAAATCTAAATCTGTAGGACTCTCTATAGAAGAAGCGAAAGAACAAACTTTACTTCGCAAAGAATATTTGGAAACATTTCGTTCATCCATGAGAAGTACAATTGAAAATGTGAAGGTTATCGATCCCGAGGGTAATGATGTAACGCCAGATAAAGTGAAAGCAATAAAAGAAAATAAATTTCTGAATTAATAGTACATTACGCTAAGCATTGTCAGGTAGACAAAACTTGACTAAACTAAGGTGAGTAGGAAACATTTGTAACAGAAAGGATGTCATGCATGTCTCAACACGTAGATCAATTAGCCATTACTACCATCCGTACATTATCAATCGACGCAATTGAAAAATCAAATTCAGGTCACCCAGGATTACCAATGGGGGCAGCTCCAATGGCTTATACACTTTGGACAAAACATCTTCGTCATAATCCAGAGAATCCTCAATGGTTCAACCGCGACCGCTTTGTACTTTCTGCAGGTCACGGATCGATGTTACTTTATAGCTTATTACACCTAGGTGGCTATGATCTACCAATGGAAGAAATTAAAAACTTCCGTCAATGGAATTCAAAAACACCAGGGCATCCTGAATTTGGTCATACAGCTGGAGTAGAAGCGACGACAGGTCCACTTGGACAAGGAATTGCAATGTCAGTAGGTATGGCAATGGCAGAACGTCATTTAGCTGCTGTATACAACAAACCTAACCATGAAGTGGTTGATCATTTCACATATGCTTTATGTGGAGATGGTGATTTAATGGAAGGTGTTGCAGCAGAAGCAATTTCATTAGCAGGACATTTGAAATTAGACAAACTGATTGTCTTATACGATAGTAATGACATTTCTCTAGATGGAGATTTGAATAAATCCTTCTCTGAAAGTGTTCAAAAACGTTTTGAATCTTACGGCTGGAATTATCTTCATGTGGCTGATGGAAACTCACTAGAGGATCTTAATGATGCAATTACATCAGCAAAAAATCACCAAGGCCAACCGACCCTTATTGAAGTGAAAACAGTCATTGGTTATGGTTCACCAAATCGATCTGGAAAATCAGACGCACACGGGATGCCTTTAGGTAAAGAAGAGGCATTGTTAACTAAGGAAGCGTACAAATGGACTTTCGAAGAAGATTTCCATGTGCCAGAAGAAGTTTATGGTGCTTTTAAAGAAGCAGCTCAACAACTTGGCGGTGCAAACGAAATGATTTGGAATGAACAGTTTGAAGCATACAAAGCTGAATATCCAGAGCTAGCACAGCAGTTAGAACTTGCGATTAAAGGCGAACTTCCTGAAAACTATGATTCTGAGATACCTCTATATGAAGCAGGTAAATCTATTGCCACACGTTCATCTTCTGGTGATGTGATCAATGCAATTGCTAAAACTGTTCCATCGTTCTTCGGAGGAAGTGCAGACCTTGCAGGATCAAATAAAACGACTATAAAAGGTGCTGGAGATTTCTCTAGTGAGTCTTATGAAGGTCGAAATATTTGGTTTGGTGTTCGTGAATTTGCTATGGGTGCTGCATTGAACGGAATGGCCTTACACGGTGGTTTACATGTGTTTGGTGGTACATTCTTCGTATTCAGTGATTATGTCCGACCAGCAGTACGTCTGTCCGCGCTAATGGGATTACCTGTCACATATGTATTCACTCATGATAGTATTGCTGTTGGCGAAGATGGTCCAACACATGAACCAGTTGAACAGTTAGCGTCTCTTCGTGCAATGCCAAACTTGTCTGTGATTCGTCCAGCAGATGCAAATGAATCCGCTGAGGCTTGGAAACTTGCAGTGACGTCTCAATCAATACCTACCGCATTGATCCTATCTAGACAAAATCTACCTGTACTTGAACATACAGCCGACCGAGCAGCTGAAGGAGTAGCAAGAGGTGCTTACGTTGTTTCTCCGTCGAATAAAGAAGAAGCAGATGTATTGTTATTAGCTACAGGATCAGAAGTTTCACTAGCGGTAGAAGCGCAACAACTATTAGCTGTAGATGGAATTGAAGCTGCAGTTATTTCAATGCCATCTTGGGATCGTTTTGAAAAACAAGATGCTGCTTATAAAAACAGTGTCTTGCCTAAAACTGTGAAAAAACGTTTAGCGATTGAAATGGGTGTTTCATTTGGTTGGGAACGTTACACGGGTGATGAAGGAAGTATTTTAGGAATCGATCGTTTTGGTGCAAGTGCACCAGGTGAGATCGTGATGAACGAATATGGTTTCTCAAAAGAAAACGTTGTAGCTCGAGTGAAATCTTTACTTAATAAATAATGCAAAACAAGTAGTGCGTACTCGCCACTACTTGTTTTTTTTCGTCAAGAATAGTGAAATATAATATTCGCAGTTCGACAACATTAGCATATTATAAGCTTTATACTTAATAAAAAAAGTGGGGGTATTACATATGCGAACATATAAAATTTTTCATATTAAAAAAGCATACCAGCCATTCGTTTTAGGTAGAGAGAAAATGTTGCAAGAAATATTAGGTCGAGAAACTATTCAAAATACCCAAGATCATAATGAAATGACTTATGTGTGTGAAAAGATTGATGAGGGCTCTATTAAACAAACCTTGGAAAGAAAGCTCAGCCGCTTATTTTCTCATAATGAACGAGATGAGCACCGATTATTCCTTGAACATCCACTAAAAGGATCCATTCATATGCAATTTGATCCATATTGCGTTCATGTCTGGTGTAAAGGTTCACATATGCTTGATCTAGATTTATTTGCTGGATTGTCAGATTCAAGTGATTGCTATATGGCATTTCAACAAGAAGAAGCTTCTTATGGGTGGTTAAAGCCCATCAAAGTGGGTTCTATACATTCCTTTACAGAAATTCTTGACTTTGCCTAGTATGCGGAATCTTTTTGTTGTATAATCCTTCTTGGAGACTTTAAGTCGAATGAGGCAACATGAAGGAGGAAAACTACATTGAATTTAGCATTAGCTATTACTTTAATCGTTATAGCGTTAGTAGCAGGAGCTGCAATCGGTTTCTTTGCTGCACGTAAATATATGATGAAGTACCTAAAAGAAAACCCACCAATTAACGAGCAAATGCTTCGCATGATGATGACGCAAATGGGACGTAAACCATCTGAAAAACAAGTAAAACAAATGATGAACCAAATGAATAAAGCACAAAAATAAAAAATAGCACTCGCGTGAGTGCTATTTTTTATTTTGTGCATTTGTCAGAACCGCTGGCAATAAATTTTGTGAGAATAAAAATTCAGCGACTGTTTTTTCGTATTCTTCTGGGTTTTGATTATAGGATTGAGCGTGTGGACCCGTTTCGAAAAATTTGATTTGTTTTGGTTCAGGTTTTAAATCGTACAATTCCTGCGTCATTTCTGGCAATATGAAGTCGTCTGGAATGCTGTGAATAAATAATACTGGTTTTTCAATACGGCTGACGGCTTCGCGTGGTGAGACGAGTTTCATTGAATAGCCATCTCGTACCCGTAAAAATACATCGGCTAACTTAATTGCGAGACTAGATCTCAACGGAGTTTCTTTTTTCATCAAATACATCAGCTGATCCGTAAAATCAGAGAAAGCACAATCGGATATATAAAAATCCGCATGATCTTCGAGTGTACCAGCATACAAAATAGTTGTGGCGGCACCCATGGATTCGCCGTGTATCCCGATAATCGCATCTTCACCAGCATAAACATCCACCGCTTTGACCACAGCTTGCAAGTCCATTTTTTCATAATGACCAAAACTGGTGGTTTTGCCACCAGAATCACCATGTCGTCTATGGTCATACACAACAGAATTAAAACCTAATCGTTCAAAAAGTCGAGCATATTTAACAGAATTAATTTTATTTTCGGTTACCCCATGGCAAATAACAACGAAGTTTTTTGTATCTAATGGTTCTAAAAAAATTGCTTTTATAGGATAGCCGTTAGGGCTGTCAATCCATTTTTCAGTTTTTCGTACAATGTTAAACCACGCTTCATTAAATCGTTTTGCAGTAATTTCTCGATCTAAAATAAATGCGTCTTCTTTTTTCTTTAAGTACATCAATCTATTGGTCAAAACGAAACCAAATATTGCCGCTCCTGCGGTCATAATACTCGAAAGAATACTGGTGAACCAGAGAATGCGACGTTTCAATGGAATTCCTCCTATAGTTAATTATGTACTTGATATAGTCTAAACATGCCCGTATCAATGGGTCTTGAAACGCAAGGCGCGATTTTAGATATAGCTTTGCAGAGTAAATCTAAATCAATCCCTGTAGGTATCCCCATTGTATGTAGCATATTCACAACGTCCTCAGTTGCTACATTTCCTGTCGCACCAGGTGCGAATGGGCATCCGCCTAGACCACCGGCAGATGTATCGAAGCGAGAAATGCCTGCCTGAAGAGCTGCATAAATATTAGCTATTCCCATTTTCCTTGTGTCATGGAAGTGAGCAGTCATCAATACATCTGGGATTTCGATGAGTAATCGTGTAAACAAGTTATAACTTTCTTGTGGATTCGCCATACCAATGGTGTCGGCGACACTTAATTCGTCGACACCCCAGTCTGCAAACTCTTTACATAGTGAAAGAGTATCTTCAATGTCGATTTTACCTTCCCAAGGGCAATAAAAAGCTGTGGAAATACATGCTCGAACAAAAATGCCCTGTTGTTTTAGCCGAGTTATTATCGGTTTTAGACCCTGCATACTTTCTGCAGTAGTTTTATTAATATTTTTTTGATTAAAACTATTACTTACCCCGACAAAAACGGCCACGCTTTTCGCCCCGACTTCAATTGCTCTTTCTACCCCTTTAGCATTCGGTGTTAGGACTAATTGTCTTCCTTGTTTTTCAACAAGCTCAACAATTACTGCAGCATCTGCCATTTGTGGTACCCATTTAGGTGATACAAATGAAGTGATTTCCATTTCTTTGATTCCTGCTTCTTGAAGTGCATGAATAAATGTCAATTTATCCTCAGTAGAAACCATATTATTTTCATTTTGTAAGCCATCTCTAGGACCTACCTCGATAATTGTCACATTGTTTGGTAAACTAAACATAACATCCCTCCTACTTTCTATTGTAAGGATGGGATAGGGGTGTAAGCAAATATATTTTCATAGGGGATTAGGAGGATTTACATTGTCTAATAGAGAAGTTGTCATTGTAAGCGCTGTTCGCACAGCAATAGGGTCATTTCAAGGGTCATTAAAAGACGTACCAGCAACTAAGCTAGGTGCGATTGTCATAAAAGAAGCGATAGCTAGAGCTGGCCTTGAACCAAACCAAGTGAGTGAAGTAATCATGGGGAATGTATTACAAGCAGGACTTGGTCAAAATCCTGCAAGACAAGCATCAATATTGGCAGGTCTACCAGATATCATTCCATCTATGACCATTAATAAAGTATGTGGATCAGGATTGAAAGCGGTTCATTTAGCAACTCAGGCGATCATAGCTGGTGACGCTGAAGTGGTTGTTGCTGGTGGAATGGAAAATATGAGCCTAGCACCATACTTATTGAAAAATGCACGTGAAGGTTATCGAATGGGCGATCAAAAAATAGTAGATAGCATGATTTCTGACGGTTTATGGTGTGCTTTTAATGATTATCATATGGGTGTAACGGCAGAGAATTTATGTGATCGTTACGAAATAAGTCGTGATGAACAAGATGCATTTTCAGCAAGATCGCAGGAACGTGCAGTTCAAGCAATTGACGCCGGGAAATTTAAAGAAGAAATAGTTGCTGTAGAAATTCCACAACGGAAAGGGGACCCAGTTGTTTTTGATACAGACGAATACCCTAAACGTGGGTCTTCTGCGGATAAACTGGGCAAGTTACGTCCAGCCTTCAAAAAAGAAGGTAGTGTAACAGCAGGAAATGCATCTGGGATTAACGATGGCGCAGCTGCAGTAGTTGTGATGTCTAAAGAAAAAGCAGTTGAATTAGGATTAACTCCGCTTGCAACGATTATAGCAAATGCCTCAGCTGGAGTTGATCCATCCGTAATGGGCCTAGGACCTGTTCAGGCGGTGAAAAATGTTTTCAAAAAAACAAGTCTTTCGATGGCGGATATGGATTTGGTGGAAGCAAACGAAGCATTTGCAGCACAAGCGATTGCGGTAGATCGAGAGCTTGCTTTTGATCATGAAAAACTTAATGTGAATGGTGGCGCAATTGCCTTAGGTCATCCAATTGGAGCAAGTGGTGCACGCATATTTGTGTCACTATTACACGAAATGATCAAGCAAGATGCGAAAACAGGGTTAGCAACTTTATGTATTGGCGGCGGGCAAGGTGTCGCAACAATTGTCAAAAGACCCTAAATAGAAGGATGATTAGAAATGGTTAAAAAGAAGAAACAAGCTGTACGTAAACAACCTGAGAAATCACAACTAGAATCAGGAACTACTTTGTCAGATCAATTACAAGGGGACGTTCTTGAAAAATTAAAATTAGCTAAAAAACAGCTACTTGATGCTGAACGTGAGAAAGAAGAAGAGCGTCTTGCCAAGGCAGAATTTGATCGTAAGCAAAAAGAAAAAAACAAGTCTTTTGCTGAACTATTAGATGATTATGGGATGAGTGGTAAAAAATATTAGCGAAAAGACACCAAAGAGTTTTCATTCTCTTTGGTGTCTTTTATGGTTTTATATTCGATGGTCGTTATAATGGTCAATTCTTAGTGATTCATTGATTTCTTCTAACAGATTACTTGATTTTGACTGTTCGTATGCGTATATTGTTTTGTTCACTTGTTCCACAGAACTTGCTCCTGCAACGATTGCAGCCACCTGTTTATGTTGAAGAACAAATGCCAATGCTAAACTAGTCAAATCTTTTGAGTTTTTTTCTAGTTCGGTTAAGGTGCTAATTAACGAGTCTTTTGAATACTTCTCGTAACCATTAGACTGCTCTGCTCGTTTGATTGCTTCATGTGTGAGCAAACCTTTTGCTAGAGAACCTCTCGTGACCACGGCAGCTCCATGACTCGCAATCATGTCCAACCATTCTTCAGGTCTTCGATCTAACAGACTATATTGCATCATGACTGTGCTCGCATTGCTGCTAGATAAAAATCGTTGGATTACATTTGGACGAATCGAAGAAATACCATACGCCCGAATAAGGCCTTCTTGTTTTAAAGACTCAAAAGCATCAATGGCTTCCTCTAAATTATTTTCCATTGCACCACCATGGAGTTGATATAAATCGATATAGTCTGTTTTAAGCCGTTGTAAACTTTCTTTTACTTGATGGGTAATATACGATTTTGATGAATCCCAACTCCAGGAACTACCATCTTCATTCCACTTGTTTCCGACTTTAGTAGCAAGAACGATATCGTGACGCTTACCTTGTAATGAATAACCGACAACATTTTCGTTTTGACCTCTATCGTATAAATCTGCTGTATCAAAATAAGTGATCCCTTGTTCAAATGCTGCATCCACAATCTTTTTTGCTTGATCCTTTTGTTGTGGAAGAGACATACATCCAAGTCCTATTTCAGAGACCATTAGGCCACTTCGTCCAAGTTCCCGTTTTTTCATCAGTCAGCCTCCTCGTTTCATCCATGGTACAATTGTGATAGCAAATAGACAAATAGAAAGAGTGGGATTTATGAAAAAATATGAAGAGAAGTCGATTACATCTACATCTGTATATGATGGGAAAGTCATTTCCCTAAGAGTTGATGAAGTAACACTGCCTAATGGGAAAACCTCAAAACGTGAATTAATTAAACATCCTGGAGCAGTTGCAATTATCCCGATTACGAAGGAAGGGAAAATTGTTTTAGTTGAACAGTACCGAAAAGCACTTGAACGTTCACTTATCGAGACACCCGCAGGAAAGCTAGAACCTGGAGAATCGCCAGAAATAACAGCGAGAAGAGAATTGGAAGAAGAGACCGGTTATGGCTGTGAAAAACTGACATTTATCCAATCATTCGCAACGTCACCTGGATTTGCAGATGAAATTATTCATATGTATGTAGCGGAAGGTTTATATAAAATTGAAAATTCGGCGTCACTTGATGAAGATGAATTTGTCGAAATCATCGAAGCAACCATTGATGAAGCAGAACTTATGATGAAAAATGGTCAAATATTTGATGCGAAAACGGCTTATAGTGTTTTGTGGGTAAAAGAATATTTACAAAAAAGATGAATTTATAGGACTGGGACACGCATAAGCTAATCTATGAAAGGTAGGTGGCGGATGTTGACTCGGTCTTTCCCAATATTTTATTTACTAGGATTACTCGTCATCGGTTATTTAGGTGGATTGTGGTTATATTCGAAAATGCAATTTGATCAAGTGGAAAAAGTCATTAATTGGCTTGATCCAAGAATATTAAATGAACACATTCCGAGCGGCTTTGATTCTATTCTCCCGCAACTCATCACGATATTACTGTTTCTCCTTTTTGCGACACATCTGATCCTTAAACATGTGATTCTGTTAATTGGTACGATGCGAGCTGTTTTTTGGGGGATTTGTTCTGGTTTTTTAATCGCCCAGGAGACTGAATTTTGGTCTTATGCGTTATGGTGGTTTCCATTTCAATTACTGTATTGTTCATTATTATTGCTCATTGGATTTTTACTAGTACCTCCACCGTCCTACCAAGCACTTACTAAAAATCGTAGTTTTAGAGGGATTGGTCTATTAAGTCTTATCTATATTGTGTTAACTGGACTTGAATTATTTGTACTCCCAATCATCCATCGTTTATAATCAACTCTAGATTATAATTATTATCAAGTAGAAGTCTTTCTCTATCTTGTAATGAGAAAGACCAATTTGGTATAATGGATATAGTTTGGGGGGCATCACATGGAGAGCCGAATTGATCGTATAAAAAAGCAGCTTCATGGTGCGAGCTATAAACTGACGCCACAGCGTGAAGCGACAGTTAGAGTGCTACTTGAAAATGAAGAGGATCATATGAGTGCAGAGGATGTTTATCTACTCGTTAAAAATAAAGCACCTGACATTGGACTTGCAACAGTATATCGGACACTTGAACTTCTTACGGAATTAAAAGTAGTTGATAAAATTAACTTTGGTGATGGTGTCTCAAGATATGACTTGCGTCAAGAAGGCGCAGCACATTTTCATCATCATCTCGTATGTATTGAATGTGGAGCCGTTGATGAGATTCAAGAAGATTTGTTGGAAGATGTAGAAGCAATTGTTGAAAAAAGATGGAACTTTCAAATTAAAGACCACCGCTTAACATTTCATGGGATCTGTTGGCGTTGCCACAATTCGCAGGATGAAAAAGAAGATTGAGTAAGTAGAAAGAGCTATTTTTAATGAACCTGATAAATAGTTTCTTACATTCGAAGCAGGTAAAAAAGGATGGCAGATTGCTATCCTTTTTTATATTTAGGGGAGGGATTGGGATGAAAGATATGCAAGATGCAGTAGCCGATTATCTTCACTTTTTACGAGTAGAACGCCAATTATCAGCAAATACATTGACATCCTATGAACGAGATCTTAAAGCATACATAAAAGATGTTTCTAAAGTACAACAAGTGACCACTTTGAATGAAATAGAGCGAATCCATATTCTTTCACATTTACAATCATTAAAAACAGAAGGGAAATCTTCACGAACACTAGCCAGACATATTTCATCAATTCGTTCTTTCCATCAATTTTTACTTCGTGAACGCGTTTCAAATTCTGATCCTACTGTTCATTTGGAAATGCCACAAATGGATCGAACTCTCCCGAAAATTTTATCGATTGAAGAAGTAGATGTATTATTATCTTCACCGAATACGATGAAGCCTCAGGGATTAAGAGATCGTGCTTTGCTTGAGATTCTTTATGCAACGGGGATGCGTATTAGTGAGTGCATATCATTGAACTTGGAAGATTTACATTTAACGATGGGATTTGTTAGGTGTTTTGGTAAGGGAGGAAAAGAGCGAATTATTCCTCTAGGACGAACTGCACTTACTGCTTGTGAAAACTATTTAAGAGAAGGTCGCCCGAAATTGATAAAACCAACACATCGCACAGATGCAATCTTCATAAATCAACGAGGAAAAGGATTAACTAGACAAGGTGTATGGAAATTAATGAAAGAGTATGCTGGTAAAGCGGGAATTCAAAATGAAATTACGCCACATACTATGCGTCATTCATTTGCTACACATTTAATAGAAAATGGAGCGGATTTACGTGCGGTGCAAGAAATGTTGGGACATGCTGATATCTCTACAACACAAATATATACACATGTCAGTAAAACCCGTTTGAAAGATGTCTATAAACAATATCACCCACGTGCATAATTACTTGATGGTCAGATGTCTGACGTGTGTTTTTTTCAAACATTTGATAAAATAAAAAATAGAGTTGAAGGAGGATTAATATGACGGACAAATCATTTAAACGAATTCATTTAATAGTAATGGACTCGGTAGGAATTGGCGAAGCACCTGATGCAAACGCTTTCGGCGATACTGGTTCAGATACTTTAGGTCATATTGCAGAAAAGATGAACGGCCTTACAATGCCTAACCTTGGAAAAATGGGATTATCGAACATTGAACCAATTAAAGGGATACAGCCAGTGGAAGATCCTATTGCCTATTTTGGGAAAATGCAAGAGGCTTCAGTAGGGAAAGATACAATGACAGGTCACTGGGAAATTATGGGTCTAAACATCAATCAACCATTTAAAGTCTACCCAAATGGATTTCCGGACGAATTAATCGCAGCATTAGAACAAAAAACTGGTCGTAAAGTTATTGGGAATAAACCAGCAAGTGGAACCGAAATTTTAGATGAGTTAGGACAAGAGCATATGGATACAGGTGCAATTATTGTCTATACGTCTGCAGATCCAGTTTTACAAATTGCTGCACATGAAGAAATCATTCCACTAGAAGAATTATATGAAATTTGTGAGATTGCACGTGAACTGACGCTTGAACCCGAATTTTTAGTTGGTCGAATCATTGCTCGTCCTTTTATTGGGCAACCAGGAAATTTCAAAAGAACAACCAATCGTCATGACTATGCATTAAAACCTTTTGAACGTACTGTAATGAACGAACTAAAAGATGGGGAATATGATGTCATTGCAATCGGTAAGATCTCTGATATTTATAACGAAGAGGGAGTTACTGAATCAATACGTACAAAAGACAATATGGATGGGATGGACAAGTTGGCAGAAGTCGTGAAGAAAGATTTCAACGGCATTAGTTTTATTAACCTAGTCGATTTTGATGCACTTTACGGTCATCGTCGAGATCCAATCGGTTATGGAGAAGCGTTAGAAGCTTTTGATGCACGTATCCCAGAAATCTTAAAGTCCTTAACAGATGACGATTTACTCATTATTACAGCTGATCACGGCAATGATCCGACCTTCCCAGGAACAGATCACACCCGAGAATATGTGCCAGTCTTAGCTTATTCTCCAAGCTTTACAAAAGGAACAGAACTTCCTTTATGTGAGACGTTTGCAGATATTGGTGCCACAATTGCAGAAAACTTTAATGTACCAATGCCAAAATATGGTCGTAGCTTTCTTTCTTACTTAAAATAAAGGATAGGTGAACATTCATGAGAATGGTAGATTTAATCGAAAAAAAGCGTGATGGTAAAGAACTTACAACTGAAGAAATTCGTTTTTTCATTGAACAATATACAAATGACTCGATTCCTGATTATCAAGTCAGTGCTTTATTAATGGCAATTTACTTCCAAGACATGACAGATCGTGAACGTGCCGATTTAACATTAGCAATGGTTGAATCGGGAGATCAAATCGATTTGTCGGGAATAAAAGGAATTAAAGTAGACAAGCATTCAACAGGCGGTGTAGGTGATACAACGACTCTAGTGCTTGGACCATTAGTTGCTGCATGTGGTGTACCGGTTGCCAAAATGAGTGGTCGTGGACTTGGTCATACGGGTGGTACGATTGACAAACTTGAAGCAATCGAAGGTTTCCATGTAGAGTTAACAACAGAAGAATTTACGAAACAGGTAAATGAATTGAAGTTAGCAGTGATTGGTCAGAGTGGGAATTTAACACCTGCAGATAAAAAACTATATGCACTACGTGATGTAACGGGTACAGTAAATAGCATTCCTCTAATTGCAAGTTCAATCATGAGTAAAAAAATTGCGGCAGGTGCGGATGCCATTGTTTTAGATGTTAAAACGGGTGAAGGTGCCTTTATGAAAACGGTTGAGGATGCGCGTTTACTTGCAAAAGCCATGGTTCAGATTGGCAATAATGTAGGTCGTCAAACGATGGCGATTATTTCTGACATGAGCCAACCATTAGGGTTTGCAATTGGAAATGCCTTAGAAGTTCAAGAGGCTATTGATACATTACGTGGTAAAGGCCCAGCAGATTTGACAGAACTTTGCCTAGTTCTGGGTAGTCAAATGGTCGTTGTCGGAGGAAAAGCTAAAGACTTAGACGAAGCTCGCTCGATGCTTCTAGAGGTAATTGAGAATGGATCCGCACTTGAAATCTTAAAAGACTTCATTCAAGGTCAAGGAGGCAATCCTGCAGTGGTTGATTCGCCGGAATTGTTACCACAAGCTAAATATACGTTCGAAGTACCATCTAAAGAAGCTGGGTTTGTTTCATTTATTGAAGCAGATGAAGTAGGTACGGCAGCAATGTTACTGGGTGCTGGACGAGCAACTAAAGAATCAGTAATTGATCTAGCTGTAGGGATAGTTCTTCATAAAAAAGTGGGCGATCAAGTAAAATTAGGTGATTCACTAGCAACGATTCACGCGAGTACAGAGAATATTGATCAAGTACTGGCTATTTTGTACCAATATATTGAGTTCTCAAAAGACCCGGTGACTGCACCGAAACTAATAGAAGAAATAATTACTGCATAAGTTCTGAAGAAAGCGTTCTCAATTGAGGACGTTTTTTTATTTTATTCGATGTTTAAATAGTAGAAAGATTTTCCATACTAAAAAAGAATAGACTGCCGCATATTCTGTCGATATATAAGATGTTTTACCTTTAATTGTCATCGAAAAGGATTTTTAGGAGCTCACCTAGAATAGTCACGGAAAGGAGGAGTTACTAGATGAAACATCAACTATTATTTGTCGAAGACGGCATCGCAATTATTCGATTAAAAGGCGAATTAGATCACCATGCAACACAAACTATCCGTGACGAAATTTCACAATCATTATACAGAGGGACTCTTCGGGCCATCGTATGGAACTTAAAAGAACTTCACTTTATGGATAGTGCAGGTATTGGATTAATCTTAGGAAGAATGAGAGATTTTGTACCATCAAATGGTAAAACGGTCATTTTATATCCATCTGAAACCATGAAAAAAATCTTTCAATATTCCGGTCTAGGTTCATATGTTTGGCAAACAACAGAAGAAGAAACAATCGCAGAGTTAGGGGGTATTTTCAATGGACAATGAGATGACGCTATCGTTTATTGCTATTAGTGAAAATGAAGGTTTAGCACGGATGGTAATGACTAGTTTTATTGCATCACTAGACCCGACAATTGATGAGTTAGCTGAGTTTAAAACGATCGTTTCAGAAGCTGTTACGAATGCCATCATTCATGGGTATGAAGAAGATGGAGAAGGCATTGTGACGATTCGAGCAAAACGTAGTGGCCGTGAAATCACGATGACGATTCGAGATGAGGGACGAGGAATATCCAACGTCGAACAGGCAATGGAACCTCTTTACACCTCAAAACCGGAAAGAGAACGATCTGGGATGGGCTTTACCATTATGGAAAGTTTTGCAGATCATTTATCGGTATGGTCAGAGCCTCAGAAAGGAACTGCGATTACCTTTACGAAAGAGTTTCTTCCCATACAATCCAATTTCGTTCTAGGTGAACGATGACGACGCCGATTGGACAACAACCCGTGTTGTTGACACAAGAAAAAATGAGAGAATTAATCCTCTTATCTCAACAAGGAGATAAGTTAGCTAGACAAACGATGGTTGAAGGGAATACACGACTAGTGTGGTCTATTGTCCAACGATTTGCTTCGCGGGGGGCGGATTTAGAGGACTTATTTCAAATCGGTTGTATAGGATTAATGAAATCTGTTGACAAGTTTGATCTATCATATGAGGTGAAATTTTCTACTTATGCCGTACCCATGATTATCGGCGAAATCCAGAGATTCTTAAGAGATGATGGGATGGTCAAGGTTAGTCGCTCAATTAGGGAATTAAGTTTTAAAATACGGCATGCAACTGATGAATTCATTCGGCTTCATGAACGACAACCTACCTTATCAGAACTAGCAGTAACCCTTGATGTTACCATGGATGAACTCGTTTTAGCTTCTGACGCTTTGCGGGATCCGGCGTCGCTACATGAACAACTCTTTGAAAGTGAAGGGGATGCATTGACGCTGATGGACCAATTGAGAGATGAGCGATCGGAGCGTTCATTTGACCATATTCCATTACGCGATATATTGTCAAAACTAGGAAAACGCGAACAAATGATTATTTATTTGCGTTATTACCTAGACTGTACTCAAAGCGATATTGCTGAAAGGCTAGGGATTTCACAAGTCCAAGTATCTCGCTTAGAGAAGAAAATACTGAAGCAACTGAAAAGTTGGATGTTGCCTAAACAAGCAACATTAAAGGATGGATCTCAATAGACAAACCACTTTTTTCTAGCATCGAAGAAGCAGAAACATTTATCAAATCGAAGTTTGGAGATGGCGAGAGTTATGATGTCGGAGTAAAACATGCCCATTTTTGGTCAATGCCCACTTTAATATTCTATATGAATGGGCTCATTGACGCGGCAAATGTTACTCAAATTTTAACCTTGACTCAAGGTAATCCCTCACTCGCTACAAGAACAACCCCTAGCACTCCTATTGATGAAGTTGAGGCGATGAATACCTATTTCCCGTATTATTCTGTCACCATATATGACTCCAAAGATGGTTGGTTATCAGCGGTGCTTAGCGGTCAGTTAGGCATTGTTACCCCGAGTGGTTTCGTCTTTACTGTCGACTTAAGAACTTACGCTGGTAGACAACCTGAAGAACCGGATAATGAAAAAGTCATTCGTGGTTCAAGGGACGGCTTTACGGAAAATATCATCATCAACACCGCATTAATCAGAAGGAGGATCCGAGATGTCAATCTGCGCTTCGAGTTGACCAAAATAACGACGCGGGGACAGACGGATATTGCGATAGGATTTATCAAAGGATTGGCGAATGAAGAGCATCTCGACTATTTACGGAAACGATTGGAAAAAATCCAGCATGACGGGTTGACCATGACGGATAAGGCGCTGGAGGAATGGTTATTCAAGCAAAAATTTCACCCAGTTCCTTTTGTCCGGTATACTGAACGTGCGGATACATGTTCAGCACATTTACTCGAAGGGCATATTGCCATCGTTGTAGATACATCACCTTCGGTCATCCTTGTACCAACAACCATATTTCATCATTTACAACATGCAGAGGAATATCGACAAGCACCTCTAATAGGGACGTTCGTGCGTTTACTAAGGTTTACGGGTTTCTTTTTAGCTTTAACTTTACTGCCTTTTTGGTATTTACTTGCGACCGAAGCACAACATTTACCGAAATTTCTCTCCTTTATTGGTCCAAAAGAGTTGGGAGAAGTTCCACTTTTTCTACAGTTGGTCATAGCGGATGTAGGCTTAGAGTATTTAAGGCTCGCCGCAATCCATACGCCCACACCGCTCTCAACGGCAATGGGTTTAGTCGCTGCCATAGTTATTGGGCAAATTGCGATAGATGTTGGACTTTTTGTACCAGAAGTGGTTTTGTACACAGCTGTTTCAGCCATATTAACGTTCGCTTTACCTTCCTATGAACTTAGTGTGGCAGCGAAAATTTTCCGAAACCTCGTGCTGTTTGCCACGGTAGCTTTTGGGGTTAATGGATTTTTCATCGCAATTTTATTTTTGTTTATGTATTTAGTTTCAATAAAGCCAATGGGTGTCCCGTATTTATGGCCATTAGTTCCATTTTTCCCAAAAGCTTTAGGTCGGATTATTGTACGTTTCCCATCTTCAAGCGGAGCACTACGACCCTTTATTACCCATTCGCCCAACCGAAAACGTTCATAATCCATCCATTGCATCGTAGTCTTTCCTTATGGTAAAGTTCATATATTGAAATACCATAGGGAGAGATGAAGATGCATTTATTTGGAACTCAGTCTGTGGACGAGAAAGGCCACTTAACAATTGGTGGAACGTCTGCAATTACATTAGCAAAAACCTATGGAACACCTTTATTTGTTTACGATACGGCTTTAATAAAAGAGCGGGCAAGGGCGTTTATTCAAACCTTTAAACAAGCCGGCGTTCAAGCTCAAGTGGCGTATGCAAGTAAAGCATTCTCATGTGTAGCTATGTATCAACTAGCAGCGGAAGAAGGTTTATCATTAGACGTGGTTTCTGGTGGTGAATTATATACAGCGATACGTGCAGGATTTCCAGTTGAACGTATTCACTTTCATGGTAACAATAAAAGTGATGATGAACTGTCATTTGCGCTAGATTCAATGATTGGTTGTATTGTTGTAGATAACTTCTATGAAATTGAACAGTTAAAGAGATTAACAGCTGAAAAAAAGAAAAGTGTGAATATATTATTACGAGTAACACCTGGAATCGAAGCACATACCCATGATTATATTACTACTGGCCAAGCAGATTCGAAATTCGGCTTTGATTTAAACAATGGACAAGCTGATCAAGCATTCCTAGATATAAAAGAAGATTCATACATCCGTTTACTCGGTATGCATTGTCATATTGGTTCTCAAATTTTTGACACGGTTGCTTTTTCATTGGCGGCGAAAAAATTAATTGGTAAAATGTTGGAATGGAAAACACAATTTAACTTTATTTGTCCCGTATTGAATTTAGGCGGTGGTTTTGGTATTCGTTATACAGAAGATGACAAGCCACTTCAACCTGCCATTTACGTTGCAGATATGATAAAGTCTATCCAAAGAGATGTTCGCGATGAACGCTATCCGATGCCAGAAATCTGGATTGAACCTGGTCGTTCATTAGTTGGAGATGCAGGCACGACTCTATATTCAATCGGTTCTCAAAAAGAGATACCGGGAGTAAGAAATTATTTAGCTGTTGATGGTGGAATGTCTGACAATATACGTCCCGCATTGTATCAGGCTAAATACGATGCGGCAGTAGCCAATAAAATGAACAATGAATACAATGCTACTTATACGGTTGCAGGTAAATGTTGCGAATCAGGCGATAAGTTAATAGAAAAAATCACTTTGCCTCAAGTTAATGCTGGAGATACACTAGCTGTTTTTTGTACGGGTGCCTACGGATACTCAATGGCAAGCAACTATAATCGACTTCCAAGACCTGCAGTTGTATTCGTGGAACAAGGTCAACACCAGCAGGTTATCAAGCGGGAAACATATGAAGATCTTGTACGTTTAGACTGTTCTTTACAAGGTAAAGCATTGGTTGAACTATCATGAGAAGATCGAATTTAAAACTCTTACTATTTATTCTCATAATGGGTTTAATTTGGGGCTTAGCGTATTGGTTTTTTATCGCACCAGATCTTTAAATTATTCACAAAAACAATTGAATGATACTTTTCTATTATCGGCTATTAGATGTCGTTAAACCCCATTTTTCAAGTGGGGGGTATACGGCATCTTATATGGGAAAATGTTAAATAATGGAACGTTAGTTGAAGTTTCATACTAAATGATGTAGGATAGTCAATGTTGTTGATGCGGAAACAAAAAAAGAGGGATACAATTATGCTAGTACGTTATAAAAAAACTTGTGAAAAAATTGCGATGGGTTTATTGTCATTTATGCCACAAGAAAAAGATATTAAAAAATTACAAGAAACCATTCATACTTATGAGAACAATCCAAACTGGAATTTGTTCATGTGGAAAAAAGATGAAGATTTAGTTGGCTTAATTGGAATAGAAACATCTGAAGAAATATGTTTGATTCAACATATTAGCGTTAATCCTTCTCATCGTGGAGAAGGCATAGGGAAGGAAATGGTGTCGAAGATCACACAGTTTCTTCCATGTAAAGAGGTAAGAGCAGCAGTCTCAACTAAACCATTTTTAGACAAGTGCCTTAAACAACAAGAAGGAACAGATGCCTAATGTCTGTTCCTTCTTTTTTCTTCACGTGCATTTAGTATTTCAGAGCGATCTCGAAGCATATGCTTGTGTATGAGATGATCTCCCGTTACCGGGATTGGTTGTGGTTGTTGATGAATAATTGAATCTAATTCAGGAGAACTGACGGGTATTGTAAATGCTTGAAACGACTGTTGATCACGGATTAATGCAATCGAATGATTTAGATGTTCAATCACCTGTTGAAGTTGAATTCCTTCGAAAAAATCACTTTCTTTATTGATTTGGATTCGAGTTTGTGCATTTACTAACGTTCGCAAAGCACCATCCATGTTCCCTCTGCGCCAATGATACATCCCAGTGGATAGCAGGATCCACGCAGTTAGTGGATGGGTTTTGTCTCCTGGGGCAATATCTTTCCAGTATTCTTCTAACACTTCATGGCATTCAAAATAATCTTGATGTTTATTGAAGTACATAATAAATTGGGTAAATAGTGGGTGAAAACACGGATGCATTCTTCTCACACTTCCTCTATACTAAAATTTGAATCTATTTGATCGGGTGATCTAAACATGTCTTACGAAGTAAAATTGGATGCTTTTGAAGGTCCTCTCGATTTATTATTGCATTTAATCCATCGTTTGGAAATTGATATATATGATATTCCAATGGCAGATTTAACTATCCAATATATGGAACACATACGTGCTATGCAAGTACTTGAACTAAATGAAGCAAGTGAATATTTAGTGATGGCAGCTTCACTTCTGGCAATTAAAAGTAAAATGCTACTCCCAATCCACGAAGGTGAATTCGACGACGATGAATTAATGATTGATATGAATGATCCACGTGAAGAACTAGTAGGACGTCTCATAGAGTATAGAAAGTATAAAGATGCTGCAGAAAAGTTACAACAATTAGAAGAACAACGTACGCAGTTCTTCACAAGAGCACCAAGTGATTTAACTGACTATCAACCAACCTTACAATTAGCCGCATTTGACGAGCCGTTAAATGTCTTTGATATGTTAGGTGCATTTCAAAAAATGATGAGAAGACAACAATTAAAAGCACCGTTGTCTACTAAAATTGCAAGACAGGAATTATCCGTAAAAGACCAAAT
>Ga0209013_10000330_pt1 | contig 41417 bp, 42 predicted proteins | sample Cruoilmetagenom2_FD_187291 | JGI IMG/M metagenome (GOLD analysis project Ga0209013, IMG submission 187291) | Oil polluted marine microbial communities from Coal Oil Point, Santa Barbara, California, USA - Sample 2 (SPAdes) (version 2) | ecosystem: Environmental > Aquatic > Marine > Oil seeps ...
CCAGTTCTTGACGGACGATACGTGGCTGCGGGCGAGGTAATAACCGATCAGGCAGCAGCAGACGCACTCCCGACGATCGAGGAGGGCTACAAGTACAAGGCCACCAACGCTGCTGTTGTGCATGTGAACAAAGAACTGGCACACGGTTATAATGCACTGCCAGAGCAGGCGAAAGTGAACATCGGTCAGAATCCGGTCACTCCGTGGAACGCAGAGAGCGTGCTGCCCACAATCGACCCGACCGCCTACGTGCACCCGCAGGCTGTTGTCATCGGCGCATCAGAGATCGGACAAAATGTCATGATCTCGCCACAGGCAGCGGTGCGTGGCGATGAGGGAATGCCGCTTCATGTCGGGGATGGCTCCAATATCCAGGATGGCGTCGTCCTGCATGCGCTCGAAACCGTGAACGATGAGGGCGAGGAGATCGAGGGGCGCACATATCTTGTTGACGGGAAGAAGTACGCGGTCTACGTGGGCGATCGTGTCTCACTTGCGCATCAGGCACATGTGCACGGTCCGGCAATGGTTGGCGACGACACGTTTGTCGGGATGCAGTCATTCATCTTCATGGCTGACGTCGGTAAGAACTGCGTGCTTGAGCCATGGGCGACCGTTGTTGGCGTAACTGTTCCTGACGGACGATACGTGGCTGCGGGCGAGGTAATAACCGATCAGGCAGCAGCAGACGCACTCCCGACGATCGAGGAGGGCTACAAGTACAAGGCGACGAACGCCGCTGTCGTGCATGTGAACGAGGAGCTTGCGGAAGGATACGGCGAGATTGATGTCTCTGCAGTGCCCGGGGCATCGCCGACTCTGGAGGTTGCGCACGAGACAGCGACATCAGAAGAGATGACGGCGCAGGGCACCCCAGGGTTTGGTGCGCTCGCTGCGGTTGGTGCGATTGGCACGATCGCTGTGGCTGCGCTGATCAAGAAGGGAAAGGGCAAGAAGGAAGAATAGACCATTATACAGCCTCAGTATCCCATGTACCGCCCGTAAAACCTCTTTCTGCGGGCGGTACTCATACAAACCGTGCAGCGACCAGACTGAACTCAAATAGAAGAAGAAAGACCGCAAAGACGATTAACTGCGAGACTCCGGTCGCATCGGGCGTAACAAAGATCGCAAAGGTGATCAGAGCGCCATACACGATCATGCGACTGTTTTTCAACTGTTTTCGCTCGAGAAGTCCCATCTTTATCGCAGAGACAACGAGAATCGGGAACTGAAAGACGAGACCAAACCCGAGAACCAGCGTGCCGACCACTGAAAGCGTTGTTCTGAGCGAGAGTCCTGCTACGGCAATGTCCTCTGAGTGCAGCATCATGTATTTGAATATCACTGGCACGATTGCGAGATATGCGATCCCGGACCCTGCGAGAAAGAGCAGGATGGAGATTGGCACAATCGTCATGAGAAAACGCTTCTCTTTCGGATAGAGACCTTTTCCCGCGAATGCGAGCAGTTCGTATAGGAGTATCGGCACACAGAGCACAAATGCGACCATAAATGAGAACGTGAACTTTGCGACGATTAACTCAAGCGGCGCGTAAACCGTCATCTGCGTGCCACCTGGCAGGAGATCACTCCAGATCGTCCCAATCAGTGTGCCTGAAAACGGGTACACGATTACGGTGCCAACACCGAGCGCGAGCGACGCTATGATCAGCCGGCTCCGGAATTCGGTGATGTGAGCTAAGAGCGGGAGATTATCATCACCGGGCACGCCATCCATGCAGGTTAACTGTGCAGATACCAATATGAATTGATTGCAAAAGATCGGTCCTCTGAAATCTTCTCGTGGCAGACCCGCCAGGGCTTCGGCATATCAACCACCAACCGATGCTGCATACGACATCTTTATGAGCGCGATTGCCAAATTGTAATGAATGATCATATACGCGCTGACTGGTCTGTCCGACCCCGTTCTATACGTGATGGTGACAACAGCACTCGCAACGCTGCTTTTCGTCTCTGAAGTACTATCTACCACCAATCAGTGGAAGAGGAGTCTTTCAGACAGTTTCAGCATATCCATACTGCCCTTACTCGTTCTTTTCTTAGCTATCGTCATATCTGAAGTGCGAGCATATTAGACAATAGGTACGTGTTTAGCGGCACTCTCGTTTTTTTCCAGTGGTACGTATTTAGCTAACCACGAGATTACACAGTCTGCGAAGCAGCGGCGCAGCCATCTCCACAAGATTTCTGTCTTGATCTCGTGTAATCTCTTGGTTTTTTTCGCCTCAGCTAAACAGATACGAAAATAGAAAAACGCCTTCGAAACTGTGGATCAGCACAACAAGCGGTAGGCTTCTCGTTTTCTGAAAGACATACCCGAGGATCAGTCCTGAAAAGATCCCAAATGCAATTTCTGAGCCATTGCCGTATCCGGAGTGCATGATGCCATACAGAACAGCCGTTGCGAGCAATGCATTCGGCATGCCATAGAACTCTTCGAACGCCGTCTGTATGAGCGATCTGAATATGATCTCCTCGACCGATGCTATAAATAGCATTATCGATATGAAAATCAGAACGTGGGCGATACTGACATCTGACAACAGCGGTACCGGATTGAGGATTCGGCGTTCGACAATGCCGAGAAGAGATCCGAGCACAATCGCTACGGGGATGTATTTCAGTACAACCCTATTGACTCCGGGTTCGCCATATCCCAACCGCCCGGTCTTTGTTGCGATGTAGATTGCCGGAAGCATCGCACAACCCACCAGTAGATACCAGTACAGTCTGGTCGAAGAGAAAGAGATGGGCATTGCGATGATCATGATTCGGAATAGTGGTAGTAGTAACAACCTCTGCATCAGTGCCACAGCACCATCACCGCCCCCCTGGATTATCAAAATATAAAGAATGGATAGATTAAATATATATACTGCCATGCCCTGCACGACCAGTCCGTTGAATATCAGCACCTCCCCGATTACGAGGAGAAGCAATGGGACTGTTATCCGTCTATCCTGAATCATATTTGTTACTATTCTACCTAATGTTATATCAATATACCACACATATATACTCAACGACCCGAAACAGCCAAAAAAAGCTGAAATCACAATGGTTTTTTAAAAAAATATGTCGTGTTTGTACTTTGTACCGCATTAAGTATACATATAACATGCTATTAGTATGATTTGAACAAAATCCCAATTTATCATTAGAATTGCGGGGGTGACAGGTGACCATTACCTTTATGTTGGTGCGCGACGCCAACATAACATCCCGGAGCCAAAACCCATGATCATCGCAGCCCTACCCGCATACAACGAGGAGAAACACATCGCAGAGGTGATCCTCGGTGCAGCGAAACACGTTGATTGTGTGATTGTGGTGGATGATGGCAGTACCGATAGAACGTCCGCGATCGCCCATGCATGCGGTGCAGTCGTGGTACGGCACGCGAGAAACCGGGGGTACGGTGCCGCCATACGTGCGTGTTTTGAGACTGCGAAGAGGATGCATGCAGATGTGCTGGTAACGCTTGATTCTGATGAGCAGCATGACCCGGAGGATATCCGGCAACTCATCCATACACTGGGCGAGGGCTCTGATATCGTGATCGGCTCACGCTTTATGGGGAGTAATGGGCGTTGCATCCCGCTGTACCGGAGAATTGGCATACAGGTGCTCACTGTTGCGACAAATGTGGTGGGTAATATGGCTGTATCAGACTCGCAGAGCGGTTTTCGTGCGTATTCGAGAAAAGCGATGAGCACAATAGAGATAACAGCATCCGACATGTCTGCCGGATCCGGCATACTCTTTCAGGCAAAGAAACACAAGCTGGAAATCAGTGAGGTTCCGATAACCTGCCGGTACGATGTCGGCAGCATATCCAGCCAGAATCCGGTGCACCACGGAACAATCGTGCTGGCAAGCATACTGCGGAAAGTGGTGCATGACCACCCAACATGCACCGGAATTGCAGCCTCGCTGCTTGGCGCGGGTATGCTGGCAGGAAACCGGATCGCAGACATCCCTGGAGTGCCTCTCATGCTCTTGATGTTATCCGCTGTCGGTCTATGCACAGGGGTTGTGCTGCAGCCTATCGTGGATGCATGCCATGAACCGGAGAAGGACGACATATAAGGTGGCAGGCGGCGGTCGATGCCACTCTTTTTTGAGATTGCGCGATAAAGATGTCTCTTGCATGAGAATATCGATGCTGCAACACCGGTTTGTCCCTTCGATCGGGGGCATGCAGGAGCATGTACACATCCTTGGAAGAGAACTGGTAAAAAGAGGCAACGAGGTTACTGTTTACACACTGAACAGCCGGGATAACGAAGATATTCCATGTCTGCACCTCGCACCCCCTGCAATCACACAGAATGTCAGGAGCCCGGGTCTTCCTGAGAAGGAGGCGATTGATGGGATCTGCGTGAGGCGGTTTGATGTCGCGCTCAGGTTCTGGAGTTTCATCTGGAGTCCGGGTCTGTTCATGGAATTGAAGAGAGAGATCGAGAAGTGTGACATCGTTCACGCTCACGGCTACCATCTGTTATCCAGCGTTTATGGGTGCTATCTTGCAAAAAAAAGAAGGAAAACATTTGTTCTCACCGGGCATGACATGCTCATAACTGACGACCTGCCACTCAGTGCCAGAATCCTCAAAAAGATATATGATCTGAGTCTCGGCAGATATCTCCTCAAGAACACATCGAAGATAATCGCGCTAACAGAGGATCAGATCGAGCAGTACACTGAAAGAGGCGGAGACGAATCGAGGATAACCGTGATACCGAACGCAATAGATCTGGAAAAATACGTGAGTTGCGAAGAGCCTGCTACAGCTAAAAGCGGCAAGAGACTGCTCTTTGTTGGCAGAATTGAGAAATACAAGGGGATTCAGGATGTGGTCGGGATGATGCCGGCATTGCTTGCGAGTGAGCCTGATGTCAGGCTGACGATCGTTGGGGGAGATTCCGGATTCAGGCATGAGCTGGAGGGTCTTTCCGAGAGACTCGGGGTTAGAGATACTATTGTCTTCACAGGGGAGGTCTCAAGGGACGATCTGCTGAAAGAGTACCGGGAGGCAGATATCTTTGTGCTTCCGTCAAGGATGGAGGGCTTTGGTATTGTTCTCCTGGAGGCAATGGCTAGTGGACTTCCGTGTGTTGCTTACTCGATTCCATCGGTCAGGACGCTTATAGAGCACGGAAAAACCGGTCTGCTTGCGGAGAATGAAGAGGAATTCTTCGAAAATATCCTCTGTTTGCTGGAGAACGCCGACGTCCGGAGCAGGTTACGCGAGTCTGGTATGGAATACGTTAAACGGTATTCGGTCGGGAATATGGTGGATCTGACCTGGCAGGTGTACGGAGGAGATTAGCATCCCTGAGATGTATGTGCGGGGTGAATAGAGATGCTGCGGAGGGTTGCGAAGAATATTGCGGCGTTGTTCACTGCCCATTTCGTGGTTGCGTTCCTGCTGCTCGCATTGTCTGTTTTCATCGCCAGAACACTGGGGGATGTCGCATTTGGTAAATACTCCTTCGTTGTTGCTTTAACCGCCATCTTTGTCATCTTTTCGGATCTGGGGTATAATACGTTGATTGTGCGGGAGGTTGCGAGAGATCCGGCGCAGGCAGACAGATACCTCAAAAATACCCTTGGCATACGCCTGGTGTTGTCACTCATAATCTTCACCACAATTGTGATACTAATCAATGCAACGGGTTATCGCGCGGATATGAAGAATCTCATCTATGTATTTACCATATACGCGCTCATCTTATCCATCTCTGACGTTTTCAAGATGGTATTCCGCGCATCCGAGAGAATGCAATACGAATCAGCCATAACGATAATATCAAACATCGTTAGAGTCGTTCTGGGAGTTACAGTTCTACTGCGGGGTTATGGGTTGATGGGAATCGCGCTCGTCTTCCTATTCTATTCTCTTCTTGATCTTCTGCTGAGTTTTATGGTCTGCAAAACGAGATTTGTAAGACCGGGAGTGGCGCTGGATTCGGGTTTTTGGAAGGGCACAGTTATTATTGCGTTACCGATGGGACTTGTCACAATCCTCAGTCTGGTGTACATAAGAACCGATACGATAATGCTCGCGATTATGGAGGGGGTTGCGGTTGTGGGCTGGTATAACGCTGCGTACAATCTGGTTCTGGGGTTCACGCCGATCCCGCACCTCTTTATGAACGCTATCCTCCCCTTGATGTCGCGCCTCTACGTATCTTCGAAGGACTCGCTTGTGAGGGGGTATGAGAAGGCGTTCACGTATCTCTTGATTTCGGGTTTACCCATCGCAACGGGGATGTCGCTGCTTGCAGATGAGATCATTCACCTCCTCTACGGCGAACAGTTTGCAAATTCAGTGATCGCTCTTGAGATACTGGCGTGGGACGTGCTCCTGATCTTCATCTGCCTGCCGCTTGGTTTCATGCTTGTCGCAATAAACAGGCAGAACCGGATGGCTGTGATCGTCGGGGGGTGCGCCCTCTTAAATGTCGTCCTTAATCTGATCCTGATTCCCGGTTTCAGTTATATCGGGGCAGCGATCGCCACACTGATAACCGAGACCGTTCTCTTTATGGCATATTTCTATGTCATCTCTAAATATTTATATAAATTACCACTTCATAAAATTGTCGTGAGACCGTTGATCGCAACTGCCGTTACCGCTCTCTTTATCCAGCTCTGCAGCGGGCTTAATCTGGTTGTGATCATCATATCCGCAACGGTTCTCTACCTTGTTGTGCTTTACCTGATAGGCGGGTTCGATGAGGAAGACCGACGGCTGCTGAGTGCTCTCATTTCCAGAGAGGGGAGATGATGTGAACTTTTGGCACGTGCTCAATATTGTGCGGATATCTGCATATAAAATCACGAGATTTCACGAGATCAAGACAGAAATCTTGTGTAAATCGGTGTAATCTTGTGGTTCCTACTACGAGTTATTGAGCATGTTCAATTGTTGTGCAGAATCTCAGGATTGGCTGCGGGATACGTTCTCTGGCATTTTTTAGATGCCTGTGAACCCATCCGCCAGAATAATCGGAATCAGACAAACGAAAATCGAAAGACGATACCGGAATTGCCCCTCCATAGCTCTTTGGCACGTACTCCCTCTGAACAGTCCCCACATACACCCAGTTCATAGGACATGCGCCCGTGCGCGGATCCCTCTCGATTGCCCGGTACCGTTCCTCATCGCCCATGCCCCCTGGTTCCGCTCGTTCATACTGAACACCGATAAGCTTGCCCGGTCCGATCCGATCCGCCCACTCCTGAATCTCCGCGGGAGTGAAGTAATGTCGTATCCTGTCCGGAGCAGGTCCTGACTGTGGGGGCACCTTCTCGCATAAAGCCGGGAACGTCACGAGATACGTAGCCCCGGGTCTGCAGATCCGCTTGATCTCATCAGAAAGGCGCTCATGCCAGAACAGATACTCAATTACGCGGGCGCAGATCACAAAGTCGATGGAGTTATCAGGCAGATTGGACTCGGTGACCTCGCCTACGCGTGCTTCGACGCGACTGCTCTTACCGAGATCGCTGATCATTTTAGGAGCGTTGTCCACGCAATAAATCTTTTCTGCGATATCCTGTAGGGGTAAAGAGAGCACGCCACCGCCAGAACCCAGATCCGCAACAACAGGCAGGTCTAACTTCTCTGCTTCGAATCTGATGATCTCTTGGAACCGCCGCGTCCGGTAAAGACTCTTCGTGTCGTAATTCCAGTTTTTGGCAGCAGCGCTGTAGTATTGCGAGAGTTTCGCGCGTCTGAAGAGATCCGCTGCCTCTGAGAAGTTGACCATGAGGCAGTCACGCTCAGCCGCAGTCTGCAGGATGCGCTCCCACGCATCCAGCCGCTCTTTCGGATCGAAACTGGCAATGCAGTCATGAGCTCCAAAAGCGAGATAGTGCCGCGTCTTCAGTAGATCAGAGAACTGCCCAACCCATGCTTCGGAATCGATCTCGCCGGTGTGAAGAGTCCAGTCGTCGGCAGCGATTGGGAGGCGCACGAGTCCTTTGTGGATGAAGTATGGTTCCTCGCGTTCATCCGCTTCGGCATTCCAGAGAAAACCGCTGTTCCAGAGATTTTTTAGGGTTGTTTGGTTCCACCGGGACTGGGGTGACCGGTACCCGTATACCTGGGCAGGGATGGGGGCTTTTTTGCATAAATCGATCTCCTCCGCGTAATACCTGGACTGAGCGCGGTGGTGGTAGGAATGAAACGCCACCTCCTGCCCGTAATCGAGAATGTGCTCTATCAGATCAGGCTGCTCCAAAAAAAGCCTTCCGACGACATTGTACGTCACCGGTACATCGTATCGCGCCTCCAGCCTCAAAAACTCATCTACGATCCGCCCGCACTCCTCCGGATCCGCTCCGATGTCAGAATCGATATCCTGCTCGATGTCGTGGTAGAATGTGACCATGTTGGACTTTGACGCCATAAAATCACCTTTTCAAGACTTCAAAACTTCAAGACACCCGTTCTCAAGTTCGCGGGCTATCACATCATATGACCGGTTCTCCGCCACCCAGTCACGCCCGTTTCTGCCCATCTCTTCTGCCCGATCAGGATTGTCCAATAATTTAATGATCCCATCTGCAAATGATTCAGAATCAAAGCGGACAAGGATTCCACCTCCGCTCGCTCCCATAACCTCCTTCTGATCCGGTATCTCCTCGTTTGCGACGACCGGCTTTGCCATTGCCATATATTCAAGCATCTTGATCGGTGAACTGACCTTGTAAAAATCGAGTGGCGGGACCGCGGAGATGCCAAGATTTGCAGCAGCGATAAAGTCCGGGACCTCCCCGAAATGCACATATCCTGTGAATATCACATCGTCCCCAATTCCAAGCTCGTCTGCGAGTTTTTCGAGATCCGCTCTGCCGGTTCCGTCCCCGACCATCAGCAGTTTCACATCGCCCCGGCTAGCTCGCACCCTCGAGAATGCGTGAATCAAAACATCAGGATGCCTCATCTTATCCATCGTTCCCACGTATATCACAATTTTAAAACCGCCTAAACCATATTTATCCCTTACCGCGACCGCGCCCATATCTCTATTCAGAAACCGTCCCGGATCCACTCCTTCCGGAAGCGGAGTTATCTTCGATCGGTCGACCCCTTTTCTGACGAGATCGTCCTTCAGCCATCTGCTTATCGGAAGGATCAGATCTGCATTACGGAGAATGAGTACGATCAGGCGTGCTTCGATTTCTGAGACGATGCGCTGGAGCTTTCGCTTATTTGAGTAGAATCTACGCGTCTCCCAGCTCTGTTCCACCGGAATACTCATCTCAAATACAAAAGGGACCCTGTGCCTCCATTTGATGTAGAGCGCCAGCAGTCCGTCGAATAGATCATCCCTCACGAGTATTAGGTCATATCGCTCATGTTTGAAGTTGCTTAAGATAAAAGACGCTCTTCTTATTGCGTATAACGCCCTACCAATTATTTTGAGGGGAGTTTTGTCGTATCTGCATGGAATTACGAATACGCGGGCACAGTTGAACGTGGTCTCTTGGATCTCATCAGCTTCCTCGGAGGAGACGATCCATGTGACGCGGTGACCGAACCGGGTCAGGTGGCTCAGGATCTCATGAGTTGGGTATGTCTCTGTTTTCTCGCCATATCGGAGCCAGAGTAACATGCAGATATTTATATTCATATTCTGGTTTCATCTCTTGAATACTTCCGAACTGCCGCTGTCGTAAACTCTGCCGTACCCGATGAACGCACCTCTGTACTCACTCATGTTGCACATCGTGCCGTTGACCACCAGTTTATCCATGACCGCGTTAGTATAGTATAAGTAAATATACTCGCGTCTCCTCCCGTGTCCTGTAAACGAGTAATCATCGATCCTGTCTGGCGGAATTATGCCCTGACTCAGCAATCGATGGCTTCCGAAGAGATCCGTAACGCTGGCACGGGCGTTTTCTTTGAGCATCGGAGCCAGCCATTTAGCAGCACAGCCCTCAGAATCATGGATGTATTCACAGGCATACGTATCTCCCTCTGAGTTCAGGATGACTGAAACCGGGGCGCCGAAGATCTGGTACGCAACACCGGTTACAAACATCAAATAGGACAGGAGTATCACAAGGATGATTAGATACGGTTTCAGCTTCAATCCGGTACGCTTCGACAACACTATGCCACCCATGACAAAACAGACTGACAAAACGACTACAACAAGAGAATACAACCGGTAAATGTCATAACCTATCGAGATGTACGGTAACAGTACGATAGCCAGCAGTAAACCCGAGCATGCCAGCACCATTGTCAGATATCCCACCTCGAACCGCGTCTTCAGGAAATCAGGCTTCCTGAGTCGTGCATCCCGTATATCCACCATCTCCTGAAACTTTCCAACCATTGTAAGAACCCCGATTCCTATGAACAGAAATGTGCACCATGTAACAAGGAGATTGACCTTGCTCAGCACCGAATATGCAAGTCCCTGACCAAACAATAACTGGAACATGTCTGTTCTCGATTCTTCCAGGAAAAAATTGTTCAGATTGGCGAGCGTGTCCCTGACGAATGCCACACCAACACTGAACGCAGCATCGGTTAGTTGAGCATACCAGATGAAGATCACAACAGAGAAGAACAAAACGATTCTCAGACTCATCGTTCTTTCGAAGACGTACTTTCTTGCGACCATCTCTGCTGCAACCCAGCTGAAAAGCACTACAAAGAAGAATATATATGCGGTCGAATAATGCGAGACCACCGTAGCCAATATACAGACGAAAAATAGAATCCTCTGTTTCGCAGGATCGATCTTGTCGTTAAAGAGAACCATCACAGCCAGAGCGACAAAGAAGATCGCAACGTTTGTGCGTGCGCTTCCTGCGGTACTCAGGAAGGTTGGTTGCGAAACAAAGAAGAGTGAAGCCAGAAACGCATACGGATCACCAACGTATCTCCGTGATATTGCGTATATTGCAAGCGGGATGAATGAGCATATCACCACATAAACCCCTTTATATAGGTATTCCTGCGAATCCGCACCTGTTATGGACTGAAATATCGTGGGTAGTAGCGAGATGCTCAGACACGCATCCAGGAGCGCGTGTTCGATGATACTCCAGTGCAGATTATATAGAGTCGTCTGAAACATGTAATACTCTGCGTGTGCATCATGTCCCCAGATATGGGGAAACCTCAGTGCATAGATCAGAAGAAGCGATACGCTGATCAGATACAGCACGACAGGGTACAATCTCTCTGGAAATTTCCGGTTGTAGATGCAGACTGAGGCGATATAAGCAGGGGTCAGGAGCAGGGCAGCGACCAGCACGGTATTGTTACCGGTTACGCCCATGATGTGCGCTCCGAGCATGCTCAGCGCCGGAAGGATTACCGGTATGATCAGAAACGCCTTTTCGTGCCTGCTCAGATATGGATTTGGGGGGGGGAACGTCGGATCCTTATTCACTGCACATCCCGCAATCAGCAGCATGATAAACGCGATATCGAAAGAGATCATGAGCGAAACTGTCGATAATGGCGTTTCAACGCCCACGGCAAGCAACAGATTATTTAACAACAATCCAAAGAACAACAGGAATGCGACACTTAATCCAGCCACCAATGCAGCCTTTTCTGCAGGTCCTATTCGGTTCAATTTAAGCATCCATGCAATCAATGACCCGGGCAGGATGGCGAGAAAAATAAATCCGGATACCAGTCGCAGGAAGGGTATATCCAGGAATACCACGAGATTTGTCACGAGAATCGCTGTTATTGCGAACCATCCAACGTATCCAGGTTTTAATCCCATCAATTGTCCCTTAAATCCTTAAACAGAGGTCAATATCTCCCTGTATTCTTTAACAGCAGCTCTGTATGTATACTCCTCTTCCACCAGTCGTCGAGCGTTCGTTATGATCCCACCAATATCAGGATACGCAAGAGCCCTCATAACACCTTCTGCGATTTCCTCCGAAGAATTGTTTTTTAGAATGAACCCTGTCGATTCATCCTTCACCAGATCAGGTACCGATCCAACAGGCGTTGCCAGAACCGGTGTTCCGCATGCCATCGCTTCCAGCAGTATATTTGGGAGCCCTTCGGTGTGGGATGGTAGCACCAGCAACTTCAGTTCATTCAGAGACTCAGGGATTTTTTCGTGTGGAATCCACCCGGATAGCCGTATCTTATTGCCAGGATCGTTTTTATCGATGAACTGCTCGATATCAGCCAATAGATCGCCGTCGCCAGATATGGTGATGCTGATTTCATCGTTTTTTACAAACACCTGTGGAATTGCATCGAGAAACGTCATGATGCCCTTTTCCACGCTAAAGCGTCCGATATACCCGATTGTATCAGCTCTGTCCTCTATGTTCTTCCGTATTTTGAACATATCAACATCTAAAAAATGTTCGTGGGCTATTGAGACCTTGTTCCGGTATCGTCCGAGATGCCACTCATCGATGTGCCTTTCCGAATAGAGAACGATTCTCGACGAAACGATGAAATTGATCCTCAACAGTAATTTTAAGGGGATACGAAGAATATCCCCCTGCATCTCAAAGGGTAAGATGTAATCGGACGCCATAACCAGTATAACCTTCTTTCCTGCCAATCTCGCAGCTAATATCGGCAACGTCAGACTGTCGCCCATGAAACAGATCCAGAGATCCACGTTTCTTGATAGCGATAGTATCTTGCGCAGGATCTGAAATTCGATACGGATGTGGTTTGCAACCCCGCTAATCATACCGGATCTGATCTTTCGCTTTATAGTGTGAAGATGGACCTTTTCGTGGATCTTTTTGGAAGGCGTGCCCCACGCATCTCCTGTGATGAGATATATGTCCTCCGACGTGGATGACAGTATGGCGATGAGATTTGATACGGGAACAACTCCGGATCTCTTTATGGGACCGGTAAATACACCCACGCGGAGTGGTTTTTTCATCTCGGTCTCATCATGTTCGAAAGTCTTCATCGGATCACAGGATATCAATCAGTGACCATATCAATCAGCCGGTAGTAAATGATTTCCATCGCATTGTTTGCCTATGCACACCAGCGGGGGGATTGTTACAGAGATTGCAGAGATTATAGATATTGCCGCATCTTCAGAGTGTCCCAGAGCAGATCAGCGGGAACGGCAAGACTGTCTCGCAACCCACGATGAGAGCGCGTGGTTGAAATCATCCGCGTCCACATACTCCTTGCCGCAGCGAGGGCACCGCGAACCCCTAACCGTTGTACCGTATCGCTCAAAGGTTGCTTTTACGGTCAGCATGCCACACTCGCACCGCAGAATCTCCGAACCGGACATATCACTCAAACCTTGCAATCGCAGCCTCGTTCCCTTAAGATTTTGACCTGTTCCTCATAAGGGGTTACGAATACGGTCTGCTCGGATTCTCCTGTAGCAAGTTCGGGGTCAAGAGGTGTATGGTGCTTGTAGCCCCTGTTTGCCATCTCTTCGACCAGTTTCTCGTGCCTCAGATAGAGCGCACCCAGTCTTCCCTTCCAGCGGAGCGTCTCAGGGTGGTTTGAGTACGCCTTCTTGTTGTTGGTTATTATCGACCATAAGGCATGCAATTCCCTGTGCTCGCCAAGCAGGTGATTCCGGCACATGTTCTCAGGAGGTATGTCCCAGATTCTCATATAATCGCCTCGATCTTCAACATACTCAACGTCCTCCGACATTGTTATATATCCGTCTGAAACCGAGCATTACGAGTAGTGCTATTGCCAGGGAGATTGCCGATACAACGATGCAGATCCATTCGAAGTCAAACGAAAAAAAATAGGCGATTCTACGCAAAATCATGAAAAAGAGCGCAAAGACTATCAGATTCAACGATTTCAACTCTTTCGGTATGAATTTCGTCAACGAATATCCGTAATAAAATGCGACCACCATGATTGCCACGGCGAGCAATTCTATGGACATTGCAACTGTTTCGTACTGCATTACCTGAAGAACTCTCCTATTTTCTCGATTACAACCGTCTCCGGACTCTTCGACAGCATGTTTTCGTACTCTTCGAAGTTCCTTATGTGTTCTCTGCTGCCGATGATAGCAATTGTTGAGTCGTCTCCTATAATAGTATCTCCGCCTACATCGGTTATCACCTCACCTGCTACCTCGATTGCTATGACCGTGCAGCCGACCTTCGAGCGTATGTCAAGCTCACTGAGTGTCTTTCCGGCAAAAGGTGAGTCATTCCGGACATGGTATCTTTCGATCTCGATACCTTCGTAGAGCATCACAACGTTTTCCCCATACTCAGAGATTGCCAGTTTTGCCACCATCTGTCCTACTATGATTGCGAGCGAGACAACATAATCAGCGCCCGCTTTGTAGATTCTGTCGCATATCGGCGCGTTCGCCCTCGTAAGAATGATTGAGTCCGGATTCATATTCCTTGCGACAAGAGTTGCAAAGATCGCGTCAGTATCGATGTTCAGCGCAACTATTACAGTGAACGCAGACATAACCCCTGCTTCTCTGAGAATCTCTTCGTTTGAACCATCCCCGACAACATAATCAAATCCACCCCCTTTCAGAATATCCTCATTCTTATCCACCACAACAAAGTCCACTTCAGTGGTTCTCAATTCGGCAACGATGCTCTTTCCGACGTCCCCATACCCGATAACTACGATATGCCCTTTCCGATCCATATCCTCACCGGACCAACTTCTTGAGACCTAGCAGCTGTTCATTGGTACCGACCGCCAGCAGAATCGAGTTAGATCTGATCACATCCGTTGATTTCAGATTTAGCGAGAGTTCGCCACCTGCCCACATCCCTATGACGTTGCAACCGGTCCGCTTCCGTATACCGGAATCCTTCAGACTCTTTCCGATCAGTTCGCTACCCGGATAGATCGGAAATTCGATTATCTCGACGTCCTTCAAGAAATCGGTTGCGCCGACGAGGTGGCTGACCGTCGGGTCCACTGCTTTTCTGCCAATAAAATGACCGAGCATCGATTTCGGAGCGATCACACTGTTCGCACCCGCGTACTCCAGGTATTTTCTCTTGGACAGATCCTCGAGAATGGCAATTATCTTCAGTTCACTCAGCTCCCTTGCGGTCAAAACGATGCTCGCATTCATTTCATCGCTTTTATTGGCTATCAAAACTCTTGCAGTATCTATATTCGCTCCTTTTAGCGTGTCGCCATCGCTTGGATCCCCATGAATACACGGGATCTCTCGCTCCAGCAGATCCCTCACCGTATTCGCATCAGCCTCGATCACTACAAAAGGAATCCTCTGATGTTCAAGTTCATCGATCAGGCTCATAGCAGGCTGGCTGTATCCGCAGAGGATCAGATGATTCGAGAGCTTTTCAGATACACGCGTGGGTAGCGCGGCTTTCACACGCAATTCGATCCACGGCGTGATGATCAGTGGAAAAAGCAGTGCGAATAGTAAAAAAACTCCTGAAATGGCAACCACAACGGAAAATATCCGCCCAACCGCTCCCATGAAGAAAACATCACCATATCCGACGGTGGTCATGGTCGCGATGACCCAGTAGACTGCTGTTACCGGGTTCACCTGTACCATCTGCGCTGGTATCTGCTGCGCCTCCCGATACATCAGAAATAAAAAGATACTGGCGTATACGATGATGAGCGCTATTACAACCACTATATAGCAGAGGATCGATCTTCTGACGCTTGTAGGCATGATCACCGCATCATTTCATTGCTTTTTGCACCAACCGTGCCTGGAATCCATGATATTTTGAAAACCCTTCGGAATCCTTCTGATCGATCGATGATTCGCCGAACGAGACCAGTTCCTCGGAATAGAGTGCGAAATCGGACTTTCTTGCAACGACAGTCGCAGAGCCCGCATGCAGCCGCACCTTCACAACCCCTGTGACCCGCTTCTGAGTCTCGTCGATGAACGCGCAGAGATCTGCGTAGAGCGGCTCGTCCACAAGACCCATGTACGCAAGTTCTGCCCATGCAGCATCCACCATCGCCTTGAACCTGAGTTCACCCCTTGTTAAGGCGAGCATTTCAAGATCTCGGTGTGCATTCAGGAGTATCGTCGCAGCAGGATGCTCATAGATCTCTCTTGCCTTCAGTCCCAGCACCCGATCCTCGATATTATCTGACCGCCCGATACCATGCACACCGCCGATTGCGTTGAGTCTGGTGATCAGGGGGACGCCGTCCATCGTTGCTCCGTTCAATGCTACAGGAACACCGCCCTCAAACGATAATTCGATTATCTCTGGTTCCGTTACATTTTCGGGAGATTTCGTCCATTCATAGATCTCTTCGGGCGGGATTACGTACGGATCCTCCAGTTCTCCGCCCTCGATGCTCCTGCTCCAGATATTCTCGTCCACGCTCCAGATCTTCTCCCTCGTAACCGTGGTCGGTATGTTGTGCTGAAGCGCATAGTCGATCTCCCATTCCCTTGTCAGGTTCAGGTCACGCATAGGCGCGACGAGATCGAAGTCTGATGCGCGGAATATCACATCGAATCTGAGCTGATCGTTGCCCTTTCCTGTGCAGCCATGCGCAAGTGCCTGTGCATTCTCGGATTCTGCAATTTCGACGATCTTCTTTGCAATGAGCGGTCTGGCGAGCGCTGTTCCGAGCACATAGCCCTCATAGAGCCCGTTAGCCTTGATCGACGGAAAGATGTAATCCTTCACGAATTCATCCTTCAGATCGAGTGTGTAATGCCCATCAGCGAGGGCTTCTGCACGTTTCGTTGCGTCGCTGATCTCGGGTTCGGGCTGCCCGACATCGGCAACGACTGTGATCACGCGGTCGTAATCATATCGCTCTTTTAAGAGCGGGATTGCAACGGACGTGTCCAGTCCGCCGGAATATGCGAGTACTACTGTTTTCATAATTATATCCTCGATCATCGGTTGATGGTTTTCAATGCTGGTGGCTTTTTAATTTCTTGATGATATGGGTTATGGCAAAGAAGATTAACACAGAGGACGCGGAGGGCACAGAGAGTTGCTGTGTTCTCTGTCTCCCCTGTGGTTTTCCGAACCCATTCCGGAAGATGGTACAAAGTCTCTTGAGTTAGCCATATAATTTCACCCCTTCTTTCTCCACCAATCTGTTGAATAAATTGTCTCTATCCAGATTGACTATGTCTATGCGCTCCGGGATCTCAAGTGATAACTCCCCATAACATTTAAAGAAATTTTCCGGAGCTGTCCCCTTTATACCGATGTCGATATCGTTAGTGTCGTTGCAATGGAGACAGGAACCGAATAAGATCACTGTACCGACATCATACTTCTCTGCATACTTTAATATATCTGCTTTGTATTTTTCCGATACCATTTGCAGTCTCTTTTGAATTTTTGTCGAAGCTGATTCCGGTACTATCCGAGCCCGAACTATCTCGACTCTCCGTGTATTCGGAGAACATATTCGGATCGAGTCCCGGCATTGCTTGGCAGGTTGTGTATCCGGCAATAGTAATTGAGATCGTTGACATCGATCAACACGTCTGTTACATCGCCCCCTTCAGACTTTAATCTACCAATCAACATATCTGCGTTTTTCCGCCATTCCGAACATGTTAATCCCAACTTTTCCGAATCGTATGCTGTGGCTAAGAGTTCCTGCCATTGATTACAATTATAACGCGCAATTAAAAAGTTCACCGGTTCTACCGATTTACGCTTCCTGGCAAACATTCAATCCCGCCACCCGTAACTCCACTAAACCCTTGCCTTCCGCGGCTGGTACACACAGTACGGCTCTTCGGCGAGGTAGTCCCCGGTTGCAGCATAAGCGCGTGCACGGCAGCCGCCGCAGACCCTCTTGTACTCGCAGATGCCACACTTGCCCTTCAGTTTACTTGTGTCACGCAGATCTGTAAAGACCTTCGCGTGGTCCCAGATATCCTTGAATCCTGCCTCCCGGATGTTTCCTGCAAGAACCGGTAGATACCCGCATGGATAGACTCCGCCGCTTCGTGAGATGAAGCAGAAGCCGGTTCCGCCGAGACAGCCTTTTGTCATCGCCTCAAAGCCGTGAGTCTCGACACTGACCGTGATTCCTTCCTCCTTTGCACGCTCACGCATGATCCTAAAATAGTGGGGGGCGCACGTTGCCTTCAGCTGGAGCCCGACCTTGTCCCGCTGGTCATAGAACCAGTTCAGGATCCGCTCGTACTCGATCGGGGGAATCTCGTCCGCCTCCTGCCCGCGCCCGGTCGGAACGAGCAGGAAGATGTGCAGCGCGTCTGCACCAATATCTGTGCTCAGATCAAGAATTTTCGGTATCTGGTTGATGTTCCTCTGTGATATCGTGGTATTGATCTGCAGACTGATGCCAGCCTTCAGAATCTCGGATATTCCGCTTATTGCGCCATCGAATGCTCCCGAAACCCCGCGAAACGCGTCATGAGTCTCCGCGTCAGCACCGTCGATACTCACGCTGATCCGAGATATGCCCGCGGTCTTCAGCCGCTCTGCAACATCCCCAGTAACGAGTGTTCCGTTGGTTGCGAGCACGACCCGGAGCCCACGATCAACGCCGTATCTCGCTATTTCGTACACGTCGTCACGCATCAGCGGCTCTCCCCCGCTTAAGATTAGAATCGGGCTCGCAAAGTCCACGATCTCATCGATCAGGTGGAACGCTTCATCAGTGGACAACTCATCCGGATCAGGGATCTCTGTAGATGAGCCGCGGCAGTGCTTGCATCTGAGATTGCATGCTCCGGTGAGTTCCCATGCGATCAGGCGCGGTTTTATCGCTTTCGTCTCTTTTGCCTCTGTTGCCATGGCTATCGTTTGATCATCTCGAGCAGATCGCATATCTTGCCTATCGTATCCGTGACAGTCTGCATCCCGACAATGTCTGACTCTGCCGGCGCGTACACGATTCCACCGAAATGGCTGTTGTCGCCGACCACGATCATCCCGTGTATGTGCATCCAGTCGTGGATTGCCTGCACCGTCTTCTCCTGCCCGCCGTTGCGTGAGCCCGCTACGGTGATCGCACCCCCGATCTTGTTTGAGAGCAGCATCCCCTGCTTTCGGAGCAGGAGTGTTCTATCAAAGAGCGCCTTCAGTTGTGCGGTCACGCACCCGAAGTAGACTGGTGACGCGACGAGAATCGCATCCGCACTCTCGAGCCGTGGGTATATTTGTGTCATGTCGTCTTCGATCGCACACCGTTTTGCGCTCTCACACGCGTAACATGCCGTACATGGGGCGATTGTCTGCTCTGAGAGAAAAATTCGGTCTACCTCAAAGTTTCGATCCTCCGCAATGTCAAGCGCTGTGTTGATCAATTGTTCACTATTCTCGTTCTTTCTCGGACTTCCCGATATTCCTGCGATTTTCATGATATCACCTGCATGCCTGCGCATCTGCACATATACAATGGAGGTTATGGATATATTATATTTGCTCGGGGGATGTGTATTGATAGCAGTGTAAACCGGTCAGGGGGTTCCCTGCTATATGTGTCACAATGACATACTACAAGCTATTATTGTATTGTGTTGACATGCGCGAAGACTGCCAGGTATGGGTTCGGTAGCATGACCCCGGTGCATTGAAATCGATATCCTACAACCTCCTGATCCTGGAAAAACAGACACTTCAAGTAGATCACCGACCGAATCTGTAATGAACAATCATGTAGAAACAAAAAGTTTATATAACATGTAGGTGTGAGTTATGCGCACCAAGAAAGTTTAAACCGATGCACTCTATCATGTGTCTGTGAGGCAGGACGCATATACCGGTTCGTGCATGGGCTGCACCGGAAAGCGAGTTTCTTGGATAACTATTTAGGAGGAACCAAACGTGGCAGATACAATAGACCTCTATGATGACAGAGGGAAGAAGTTGAAGGGCGACGTCGATCTTCAAGCTATAAGTCCACTCAAGAACGCGGGGATTTTGAACATGGTTAATACCGTTAAGCGAACGGTAGCTGTGAACCTCGCGGGAATTGAGAAAGCATGCAAGAATGCAAGCTACGGCGGGCAGAGCCGGAATATTCCGGGTCGTGAAGTAGACATTGATCCAACAGCAAAGGCAGACAAGATCGCAGCACGAGTCAAGGAACTGATTCAGGTCGAAAAGGGTGACGACACTGAAGTTACGGTTCTTGGCGGCGGAAAGTTCTTGCGAGTTGCAGCACCAACCAGGAGAATCGAAGCTGGCGCTGAATACGTTGCCGGAATGACATGCACGGCAGCAGCACTTACTGAAGCACTGCGCGAGGAGTACAATCTCGGAATGTACGACACACCTTATGTCAAGAACGCGGTCTGGGGAACATACCCACAGACGATGGACATGAAGGGCGGAAACGTGCTCTCAGTCTTGAGCATTCCGCAGAACGATGAAGGTCTCGGATTTGCTCTCAGAAACATCATGGCAAACCACCTTGCGATGCTCTCCCAGAGAAACGCGATGAACTGCGCTGCAATCTCAAGCATTCTTGAGCACTGCGGAGTCTTCGAGATGGGACAGGCAATCGGTCTCTTTGAAAGGTACCAGTTACTTGCGCTGGCATACCAGGGACTCAACGCAAACAACATGGTGTACGAGATGGTCAAGAACAACGGCAAGACAGGAACAATCGGAACCGTTGTCCAGGAGACCGTCGAACGCGCAATTGGTGACGGCGTTATCGCTGTTGACAAGACGATGCCATCAGGATACAAGGTCTACAAGGCAAACGATGTGTGCATGTGGAACGCATACTGCGCAGCAGGTACGTTGGCAGCAACGATGGTTAACTGCGGTGCACTCCGTGGCGCACAGGCGGTATCATCAACACTTCTGTACTTCAACGACATGATCGAGAAGGAAACCTCACTCCCGGGATGCGACTGGGGTCGAGTCGAGGGTACTGCGGTAGGATTCTCCTTCTTCAGCCACTCAATCTACGGCGGTGGCGGTCCTGGTGTCTTCAACGGCAACCACGTTGTTACGAGGCACTCCACAGGAATGGCTATCCCATGCGTGGCAGCAGCGGTTGCACTTGACGCAGGAACGCAGATGTTCTCGCCAGAGTCAACATCCGCAATCGTGCTTGACACCTTCAAGGATGTGCCAATCATGATGAACCCACTCAAGGAGGTCGCAGCAGCGGTGTAAAGAGGGATTGTTTCATGGTTACAACAACAGAGTCTGATCCCGTACAATACGAGATATTTCCGCAGAGGATGCTTGATCCTTCCTCAGCACAGGAGCTCTTGAATCGGCTTGAGCAGATCAAGGGTGTTACTCGCGTGCTGGTTCAGGGTCCAAGACTTCCGCTCACAGTTCCTTACGGACCCGGAAAGGGCGTTCCGGTCGATCACCAGGCTCGAGAGGTTATTCGGGTGGGTGATCAGGTGATGGAACTGCAGGTCAAGGTAGGACGGATACGCCTTGAATCAGAGCATGATGTGATGGAAGAGATCAGAGCGCTATGTGAAGAGCTGTTCACGTTTCCCTTTGAACTCAAAGAGGGACTGTTCCTTCGCAGGAAGGCGACGGTCACCGATTATGCAAAGTATGGTCCCGACGAAATGGTTGAGGACAAGAGCATATACGGTATGGACGATCCGAACATGTCGCCGTCTTCGAAAATCTGCGATTCGTGCGTTGACACGAGGGAATAATATGTTTGGCAGGGAGACACAGATTATCGATTGCAGGGAAGGCATGGGTCTTGGAAAAGGAGGTGGGCTCGCCCAGCGCGGCACGCTCTCTGAAACCGGACGACCTGATGTTATCGCAATTGCAATGTCTCCAGGGAGACGCCACATCACAAAACCCGTCTGTGAGATCACGCATGGACTCAGGAGAGAAGGAATTCAGGTCAGTGTGCTCGTACTCGAAGCCGGAGCAGGTGTACCCGATGAGGGACCCAGCGACAGGATGGCGAAGGGCTACGGACCGAAGTTCGGTCTGACCCAAAAAGAGATCGAGCAGATAGCGCGACATCGCGTAGCATTGATCCATCTCGGAAACATCGATTCGCATGTGATCTACAAAACAAAGTATATACTGAAATATGTAGATATACCTGCGGTTATTGCCTGCCAGAATCCGGTTGACTTTGAGGATTTTGCAAAGGCAGGGATCAAGACACGACTGGTTATGCCAATCGACAGAGATATCGATACACAGGGCGCAGTCATGGAAATTGTAGCCGGAATTACGAGAGGAGTCACCTGCCAGCGCGGCAGTTTGAACGAACTCGTAAAAGCAATTATGAGAACAATACCACAACATACATAAGGAGATATAATTATGGCATACACACCACAATACTATCCAGGATCTTCACACGTTGCAGCAAACAGAAGAAAGCACATGAGTGGAGACGTTGAGAAACTGAGAACCGTATCAGATGATGATCTGGTAGCGGCACTCGGACACAGAGCACCAGGTGCGGACTATCCAAGCACACACCCACCACTTGCAGAGATGGGTGAGCCGGACTGCCCGGTCAGACAGATGGTCGAGCCAACACCAGGCGCAGCAGCAGGAGACCGTGTCAGATACTCACAGTTTACTGACTCGATGTACTCCGCACCATCAATCCCATACTTCAGAAGCTACTACGCAGCGATCAACTTCCGTGGCGTTGACCCGGGAACACTGTCAGGCAGGCAAATCGTGGAAGCACGAGAGCGTGACATGGAGGCACAGTGCAAGGCATCAATTGAGTCAGAGATGACATGCCCGGCTCTCGCAGGACTGCGAGGCTGCACAGTGCACGGTCACTCACTCAGACTGGCTGAAGACGGAATGATGTTCGACATGCTTCAGAGGACTCACCTTGAGGGCGGAAACGTCATCGAGGACAAGGACCAGGTCGGTGTTCCGATCGACAGGAAGGTCAACCTCGGAAAACCGATGAGCGAGGCTGAGACAAAGAAGAGAACCACCATCTACCGAACCGACGGTGTCACGTACCGAAGTGAGGAAGAGGTTCTTGACCATGTACACCTTGTGCACCACAGAAGAACAATGTACGGATACCGACCTGAGACTGCGGCTGAGACTGCGCCAGGTGTCGGACCTGTTACATACCACACGGTGTAAAGGGAGGTAGATACAAATGGCATACAAATATCCATCAGAGAAACTGTTCGTTGAGGCGCTGAAGTCAAAGTTCGCAGGACTTGACCTATCTGACCAGAAGACGAAGTACGTGCGCGCCGGATACGTTCAGAACGCGCGAAAGAGAGAATTCCAGGCAGCAGGCGAGCGAGTCGCAGAGCAGCGTGGCATGCAGCAGTACGATGTGAACGTGCACCTTGGCGGTATGACGCTCGGACAGAGACAACTTGTTCCGTACAAGCTCTCGACCAGACCGGACATCGTTGAGGGCGACGACCTGCACTATGTCAACAACCCTGCAATGCAGCAGATGTGGGATGACATGAAGCGAACGATCATCGTGGGAATGGACCTTGCTCACGAGACTCTTGAGAAGCGTCTCGGAAAAGAGGTTACACCTGAGTCGATCGCCGGCTACATGGAAGCAGTAAACCACACCATGCCAGGCGCAGCTATCGTGCAGGAGCACATGGTTGAGACACATCCTGGACTTGTTGACGACTGCTATGTGAAGATGTTCACAGGTGATGACGAACTCGCAGACGAGATCGACTCGCAGTACGTGATCAACATCAACGACCTCTTCGACAAGGAAGGACAGAACGAGAAGCTGAAGGCTGCTATCGGCAAGACGACGTGGCAGGCAGTACACATTCCAACAATCGTTGTGCGCTGCTGCGATGGTGGTAACACATCCAGATGGAGTGCAATGCAGATCGGTATGTCGTTCATTGCGGCATACAACATGTGCGCTGGTGAGGCTGCAGTAGCAGACCTTGCGTTCGCAGCAAAGCACGCTGCAGCAGTCCAGATGGCTGAGATGCTTCCGGCAAGAAGAGCAAGATCACCTAACGAGCCAGGAGGACTTTCCTTCGGTTACTGCGCTGACATGGTCCAGACGCTGAGAGTCAAGCCGGAAGACCCGGTATGGTACACACTCGAGGTCGTCGCATGCGGCACGATGCTCTACGACCAGATATGGCTCGGATCATACATGTCAGGTGGTGTCGGATTCACACAGTACGCAACAGCAGCATACACCAACGATGTGCTGGATGACTTCACGTACTACGGATACGACTACGCTCTGAACAAGTACGGAGACGACGGAACAGCACCAAACGACCTTGCAACCGCAACCGATCTGGCAACCGAGGTTACCTTGAACGGTATGGAGTGCTACGAGGACTACCCAACGCTTCTTGAAGACCACTTCGGTGGATCACAGAGAGCAGGAATCCTTGCAGCAGCCAGTGCATGCACAACCGGTATTGCTACCGGTAACGCACAGGTCGCACTGTCTGCATGGTACATGTCGATGTACCTACACAAGGAAGGCTGGGGACGACTTGGATTCTTCGGATACGACCTGCAAGACCAGTGCGGTGCAACCAACGTCTGCTCGTACCAGGGTGACGAGGGATGCTGCCTCGAACTCCGTGGCGCAAACTACCCGAACTACGCGATGAACGTGGGTCACCAGGGCGAGTACGCAGGATTCACAGGCGCTGCGCACGCAGGTGCACATGATGCATACTGCTGCAACCCACTCGTTAAGGTCTGCTTCGCTGACCCATCACTGGTATTCGACTTCTCCTACATCAGGAAGGAGTACGCCAAGGGTGCGATGCGAACCTTCAGACCAGCAGGCGAGCGCAGTCTGGTTATACCAGCAGGAATTTAGGCGAGAAATCGCCTACCCTTTTTCTTTTTTTTCTGTAAATTTCAGAGTTTTATTTTCTTCTTAACAGATTCTGGTGCAGATTATCTTATATTTCAATCTGGCGTTGCAGGAGATTTTTAAGAGGTGCTAAATTTTGTGGAATTGCTTGAGCGAACTTTTAAATAATAAGATGCCAAGGGACAACACGGTGATGATATGAGCTGGAGCGAAGAGATGGAAGAGGATAGAGAGATCCGCACAAGGTGTGTAAATCGCGATTTTCTCGAAGAGCAGCCACTTCGCATCAGAAAGGCACTGGATGCACTCACAGAAACTGGCGACCTATATTTTGCAAGTAGGGTTGCGGGTTTGAAAATGGAAGAGATGAACGAACTGCGAATAAAGGCAAACATCCCTGTGGTCGTATGATATGTGTTATGGATGCTTGTTTTGTAATAGATTGGACTATTTATAGAAAACGAGATATTTTAAAGGATGTCTTTTCTGGATTTTATATTACCACGGACGTTTTCGATGAATTGAAGTCCGAGAACGCGTATAATATGATCATCGACTGGCGTCGTGAAAATATATGTGTTATTGTAGAACTTATGGAGAGAGAATTGAGCGATGTCAGGTCATTGATGAGGCGTGTGGATGAAAATCCGGAAATGCCGGCAATAGATTTCCCGGAGGCAACAGCAATTATCTATGCAGAGAAATACGGAATACAACATGTCTTAACAGAAAATAAAGGTGCAAAAGCCGTTCCGGTGGTATTGGATGATTTCTCAGCGATAAAGATATGGACTGCATTCGATGTATTGAAAGAAGCCGCCTCGAAAGAGATATTAACCGACTTTGAAGAGGCACTTAAAGATTACAGCACTGAAACTAAACATTTGTTCAAGAAAAAAAGTGGTGAATCGGTGTAATCCGTGCCAGCCAGTATATGTTGTTTAGAATCAGTGACAGTAGAACACAATTAAACCAGATATAAAGGTGGACTGAGTAACCATGAAGATGGCTGATAGAAGGAAGAAGATGGCTGACAGAAGGAAGAAGAGGGAACAAGAAAAGAGTTCCATGCCCTTTCACGTGATGCTCGTCCCCACTCTGGGCTGCCCTTCCAATTGTAGTTATTGCTGGAGTTCAGAGGAGGACTCCCCGATGATGAGCATTGAAACCATCGAAGAAGTGGTTGAATGGGTCAAGAATTTCCGGAAGGACCATGTCACGTTTACATTCCATGGTGGTGAGCCGCTCCTTGCCGGAGCTGATTTTTACAGAAAAGCATTGCCATTGCTTTCGAATGGTTTGAGTCATCTGAGACCGTCGTTTGCATTGCAGACCAACCTCTGGAAGCTCACCCCCGAACTGGCACAGATTCTGGCGGAGTATGATATCCCGATCGGTTCCAGCATCGATGGTCCCAAAGAGCTTAATGACCTGCAGAGGGGAGTTGGGTACTTCGAGAAGACCATGCGAGGCTATGAGATCGCCCGGGCTAACGGTCTGGATGTGAGATTCATCTGCACCTTCACATCACACTCTGTGAAGTTCAAGGAAGACATATTCAACTTCTTCCTGGAGAATGGTCTGACTCTTAAATTACATCCTGCACTGCCATCATTACGTGGCGAAAACCCTGAAAAATGGGCACTCGACCCGAAAGAGTATGGGGAGTTGTTGATATACCTTCTGGATAAGTATCTGGAGAATATAGGTGAGATTGAAGTGATGAATATTGATCACCTGTGCAAATGTGTCTTCACCCACAGGGGCAGTGTCTGCACCTTCGTGGATTGTATGGGTGGTGTCTTCGCGGTGGGACCTGATGGGGGCATTTACCCCTGCTACCGTTTTGTGGGGATGCCGGAGTATGTGATGGGCAATGTGTACGACCATCCCACAGAGGAAGACCTTGCTCAATCCGACGCGTGGAAGCTTATGCATCGGTATAAGGACTATGTGGATCAAGAATGTGGTGACTGCCCTTATGTCGATTTTTGTCGGGGCGGATGCCCATACAACGCCATAGCACCTGCTGATGGTGAAATAAAAGGCGTCGATCCGCACTGTACGGCGTATAAGATGATATTCAAAGAGATAACTGATAGGTTCACCAGGGAGTTATCAGAATCGCCTGATATGTGTATGTCGGGTATGGCAGGTATGCCGATGCCATCTTTTCAACCGGGTCAGGAGAATGGTTCCAAGCCAGGGATACTGGCATTGATGTTCAAGAACCGCTGATCTCTAACGCGCATAATTAACCTGAACGTATGTGTTTAGCTGCGGCAAAAAACCATGAGATTTCACGAGATTACACAGAAATCTTGTGAAATGTACAGGTTATTCGTGCGCGGTTACTTAGTCTCGAATCACCTGCACCAGACTCTTCCAGCCAGCACTCAGTTCGATTGCATTATGCCATCCCGATTTCGCATAGCAATCGACTATCCGAATTTTATCTCCGATATCGAGATGTACATCAGCGTGTTCACCCCATAACGCAGCTCGGACCCTGGTAGCACCGGTTTCATCCGAGACATGGATGTTCATCACCTGGGATGTGCGCCCATCAGCGTGTGTGATCTCCTTTGTCTCTTCGAGCCCGGTCACATAGCCTACAATCGTGCAGGTCTCATCAAGTCCGATGTCAGATAGTGGGGTCACGTTTTCGGTGTAATCCACGGTCTCATCGCTCTTCGTGATGTTTCCGTTATCCCCGATCTGAATCTCTGTTTTGCCGTCGTAGTGGTTCTCGCGCGTGTATCCGCATCCGATCTCTACGCAATCCCCGATATTCAAACTCTCCATGACCTCTGTTCTGTCATCCCAGAGCACGACCTTGGTCTTGCCGGTCTCATCCCCGATCACTATGTCGCCGACTCTGCCAGTACTCTCTGAGCCATCCCTGCGCACGAAAGTGCGGACATCGCTGATCTTCAGCACCTGCCCAACCACGTTCACATCGACCATACCAGCGCTAAGGTCTGCGATAGAATGCTGTGTGACCTGAACTGCGATCTCCTGTGTCGGCTCGATTGTCTCAATTGTCCCGGTTCTGCCAACAGAAACCTCGGTTACACCGGCGTAGCCCTCCTTTGCATAGCCTCCGATCTGCAGGTGCTGTCCGGTCTCGAGTTCGTCAACGGCAGACGCGAGTTCGTCCCAGAGTGAAACCCGCATAGTCCCGGTCTCATCGCCGACCGTGATATTTGCGACCCTGCCTGTTGAGCCGTCGCTGCGTGAGAACTCACGGACGTCCGATACCGAGATGACCTTGCACGTGAAGCAGACGTCGCTGTTATCGGGCGCGATGTCCTTGATTTTTGTAATGGGCGCATCTACTCCAAGTTCCTGGGCAACCAGCAGTGCTGCGGTCTCTTCGTCGCATAACCCGCCCATTGTTCTAACCTTCTCCTCAATCTTCGCCTTAAAGTCGTCGAACGTGATGCGCTCGCCCAGACGTTCGTAAATGTTTGTAACTTCATCCATCAAATCGCCCTATTCCAGTGTTCCGATACCTCTGTGTAGTCCTTCTGGTATTATTGGTTTCTGCGTCCGGAGCACCTCGCCAGACCAAAAACTTTACGACCGCTACGATCAAAAGGAGACCGAAAGCGATGGAAATTGAGACAACCAGCCACAGACAACTCATCGATATCACTGCGTCCCTGGATCAGGAGATCGCTCGCACGGGAGTTGGGACTGGCATCTGTATGGTATACTCGCCGCACACCACAACAGCAATCATTGTAAACGAGAACGAGCACGGACTCGTGGGGGACATACTGAAATCAATCGATGCCATAGTCCCGCAGGATGGGTATGCCCATGACCGAATCGACAATAATGCACGCTCACACCTGCAGGCAGTCATTCTTGGAAACAGCGCATGCATGCCGGTTGCGGAGGGAGGACTGGCTCTCGGAACATGGCAGAGTGTTTTTTTCGTAGAACTGGACGGTCCGAGGAGGCGCAGGCTCACAGTGCGGATCCTCGCGACGAATGATGAATAATCAGACATGAATTATGAAGTATAACACCATCATAATCAACCTCATCGGCGCAGTACTGAGGTTTTTGGGGATGACGATGTTAATCCCGCTCGTGGTTGCGCTCTGGTATGGCGACGATTACAATCCATTCCTATTTTCAGCAGCCATAACATTCGCCGCTGGCACCGTTACCGGTCTGAGAACCTACGAGATCGACGATCTCACAATAAAAGAGAGTTTCACAATTGTTGCGCTCGGATGGTTCTCAGTAGCGCTCTTTGGGTCACTGCCATACATCTTCAGCGGAATATCCCCGCTGGACGCACTGTTTGAGTCGATGTCAGGGTTCACAACAACGGGTTCGACCATACTTCCGGATATCGAAGCATGCTTACCGAGTCTTCTCTTCTGGCGCAGTTTCACCCAGTGGCTTGGTGGAATGGGGATCATCGTGCTCTTCCTTGCAATCCTCCCGAAACTCGCTGTTGCAGGACGCGACATGTTCCGCGCGGAGGTTCCCGGACCAACCAGCGACAAACTGCGACCAAGACTCAGCCAGACTGCAAAGATTCTCTGGTCGGCATACGTGATGCTCTCCGTAGCCGAGGCGATTGCGCTGCGGCTCAGCGGAATGCCGGTGTACGACGCTATATGCACAACCTTCAGCACGATGGCGACAGGTGGGTTCTCGCCCCACTCCGAAAGCATTGCGTTTTACCAGAGCCCCGTAATCGAGGGGATCGTTACCCTCTTTATGTTTATTGCAGGCGCCAACTTCGCATTGCACTACTGGGTGCTGCGCGGCGATCGTAACCGCCTTCTCCAGGATCCCGAGTTCAGGCTGTACGCATGCATCATATCAGTCGTCACACTTATGGTCGCGCTCATGCTGTGGGGCGATCACGGGCTCCACTCAATCAGACTTGCGCTCTTTCAGGTGGTATCGGTCATTACGACCACAGGATTTGCGACGGCGGACTTTGACACGTGGCCCAATGCCGCCAAACTGCTTCTGTTCACGCTCATGTTCATTGGCGGCTGCGCCGGATCAACCGGCGGCGGAATGAAGGTAGTCCGGATACTCTTACTGGTCAAATACGGGTATCGCGAACTGTTCAAGTCCCTCCACCCGCGAGCGATTCTACCGATTCGGATCGGGAAGCAGATGATACCACAAGGAGTTATAGAATCCATATTATCATTCTTTATTTTATACATACTCACATTCGCAGTTGCTTCTGTTGTCCTGAGCATTTTCGGACTGGATATACTCAGCGCGACGAGTGCTGCTGCAACCACACTCGGAAACGTCGGACCCGGATTCAACGTGATCGGTCCTGCCCTGCACTTCGGAGCCATCCACCCGGTCGGGAAGATTACGTTGATTCTCTGCATGTGGATCGGCAGACTCGAGATATTCACGGTACTGGTGTTGCTGATTCCCGAATTCTGGAGAAATTGATATAACCCATCACACCGATGTTTTAAATGTTTGCCGAGGTGGCCCAGCGGACTACGGCGCCGGTCTTGAAAACCGGTGGTGCATAGCACCTCGTGAGTTCGAATCTCACCCTCGGCGTAATTGGGATGCACACAAGAAAGCACCCAAACGGGCGCAAATCAGTTGTGGTTGTGGCGGGGAGTTAACATCTTGCACCAGCATATCACAGGAGTGACCTCCCAATGGCAACATATCCCTTGTGAGTTCTCGTACTGCCGATGCTTGCAACAGCCTTGGCGCACCCCCCCACTTCACAAGCCCGATAGCCCCGCAGCCTCACGCCTCTTCGGAGAGCCGCTCGACCCACTCTGCGACCTCCACCCTCGCGCCAGCACCATCCGATTGCGGAATGTAGGGCTTTATGTCCAGAACCGGTGTTCCATCGATCGCATCAAGCCCCTTCACAATGAGACGGTTTCCATCCCTCTTGACAATCTCGACGACGGTTATTCCGATCGGGTTCGGTCGACGCGGCGTGCAGAGAGCGAATATACCAATGTAAGGCATATCTGCCCGCCCCTTCGGATGCGTCTTCATCCTCACATCACCTGACACTCCTGCCCTGTGCAGAAAGAATATGATCATGGCGTGAGAGAACTCGTCAAGCCCGTCCAGCGCATCTGTGTACTGCTTCTCTAGAACAACCTCTGATTCCACGTGATCCCAACTCCCGACTGCGACGGGATAGTTTACCGGAGACTTCACAATCCCGATCTCTTTTGTCATAAATCTCCCAAACGCATCCGAAACCATCCGAATGTGGTCAAAAGCAAGTTTTGGGATCCGGTCTATATCGAAGAGTTCGGCACCATAAGCATCGGTTCCTGCACAGAGCGTTCCTGACCCACTCGCAAGGTAGCATGCCGAGACCGTGTGCCCGCGCGGGTCTCTCGCCGGGTCTGAGTACACGCCAACAAGCCGCACAATCTTGATATCGAGCCCGGTCTCCTCCTTTGCCTCCCTGATCGCAGCATCCTCCATGCTCTCCCCGATCTCGACGAACCCTCCGGGAAGCGCGCGATCGTCCCTGAACGGGTCGTTCTTACGCCTGATCAAGACGATCTTCTGCTGGTACTCAATTATAATGTCCACTGTGAGCGCTGGTGTCGGTGTCGGTGTCGATGTTGATGTCAGTGTTGATGTTGTGTCCATGTACCTGATCCCTTCTGTGTCGATGTCGTATGTGTTTAGCTGAGGCGAAAAAACCACGCGATTACACAAGATTAACACAGACATCTTGTGGAAATCTGTGTAATCTTGTGGTTAGCTAAACACGTACTCGTTGTCTATGTCTCTGCATATCCCGGTTATGTTGAGAGGTATAATACCAGTAGCGATAAGAGCGCCATTATGAGAAGAATCATGATTGCCTTCTCTTCTTTTGCAATCATTCCGAATCCACCGGTTGCATCACTATCATCCGACCTACTTCCTCTGCAATGTACTCGTATCCGCTGGCAGCAAGCGACTGGACCAGAATCTCTTTTACAGCAGTTATCGACTCGGAATCGCGGTAACCATGCTCGATCATGATATTGTTGCCGTTAATATCGATATGCTCGACGATATGCATAGTTTCATAGACGTGCTTCAGGTATTTCAGAAAATCGATCTGTTCGGCGGAGTTTTTCATGACCCCTTTCAGAATGGTCGTATCCACGGGGGTATTGTGGGCGAGCAGGTCCTCAAACTCGTGCCTGTGTATCGTGACCATGTTATAGCCCGAATTCCTGTGCAGATCGATAATTGTCTGCCAGAAGTCCGGGTTTTCCCGTATTTCGCTTATTGCGCTATGCAAACCTCCGAAATTGCGTATCAGATCATCGTACGCCGCATTTAAGTTGTCCTTTTGCTGCAGATCCATGCGTATCGATCTCGTCCTCCTGTCAACCTTCGCAACCCCGAGATACTTCTGCCGCGCGAGGAACAACCCGACCATTCCGGAGAGGGACTCGTTCAGTTGCATGCTTCTGCCGGTAATTATAGAGATTGCAGTCTTTGGTGCGACATCGTTGTCGTATTCTATGATTATGGTGGTCTGCCAGCCGTATTCCTTCCATTTCCGATTGAGATGATCGACCAGTTCGGATATCCGGTTGATGATGAGCGGATCGATGATGTCATCCAGAATCTTGGAATCGATGATTGTGTCCTCTGTACTCTCCAGGAACCATTCAAAGAGGGGATAGTCGATCATTGCGCAGAAACCATCCTCAATTAAGAGTTCCCGTGGTGACTGGTACCGTTCATCCATGTTCGCATAACGCGCCGCATTGAGCGATCCGTAGCGCTGGACAAGCAGATCAACGAACTCGATTATTTCCCGAATCGTTTCACTGAAATTGCCGCCGTGCTGCTCTACCAACGGCTCAAGTTGCTTCAGATGCTTTGCTTCGAGCGAGATGTTTTTTCTGAATGCTGCCATGTGTAACCACCGCGTGGAATGTTCTCGGTCATAGCATGTTATAAAAATTCTAATAGATATATCTTTCGAGAGCGAGTGGGTGGGAAAAGGGGGGATGTGGAGATTGGGTACATGCTACATATCGTATGGTGGGAACCACGAGATTACACGGATTTCCACAAGATTTCTGTGTTAATCTTGTGCAATCTCGTGGTTTGCATGTGGATATCCACACAATATCGAGTAAGTACGAGATGGATGTGCAATATACTACTCCTTTATCAGATGAATCGCCGTTGACTTGAACGAGACGATGATCTCTCCCCCCTTCTCGAGTCCGAGATCGCTTGCTGACTGCTTTGTTATGAGCGCCGTGAGTGGAAAGTTGCAACCACAGTCGATTCTGAGACGAACCATCGCCCCGAACGGCGTAACTTGAGTAATTGTACCCGAAAAAGAATTCCTTGCACTGCTTACCCCCGCAGTCCCCAGGGTCCCGATTATGATGTCCTCGGGGCGGATGCAAGTTCGAACCAACTCCCCTGCCGCGTAGTCAGAGACCGCAACGATTGTATGCTCGCCAAGATCGATTTCTGCAAGCCCGTCCGTGTTCGATATGACCGTTCCGTCGATTATGTTCTCGACGCCAACAAAGTCGGCAACTTCGTTTGTTGCGGGTCTGCTGAAGACCTCCTCGGGCAGTCCCACCTGCACGATTCTGCCAGCAACCATAACACCGATACGATCCGCGAGCATCATCGCCTCGGACTGATCGTGGGTCACATGGATCGTTGTCAGCCCGAACTCGTGGTGAATTCTCTTGAGCTCGTCCCTGAGCAGGTTCTGAGTCCGGTTGTCGAGCGCACTCAGGGGCTCATCAAGGAGCAGTATCCCTGGCTCAGCCACGATCGCACGTGCGAGCGCTGCCCGCTGCTGCTCCCCGCCGGAAAGCGTTATCGAATAACGGTGTGCCAGATGCGATATGCCCATGAGATCCATCATCTCCTGTGTCTTCCGGATCCGCTCATCGTGCGGGACTTTTTTCATCCTCATACCAAATTCTATGTTCTCTCTCACGTTCAGATGCGGGAAAAGCGAATAATCCTGGTAAACAAAACCAATGTCCCTCTTTTCCGGAGGAATGTCTGTAATGTCTCTGTTGCTGATAACGATTGCACCACTGTCAGGATGATAAAAGCCAGCGATCAATTCGAGTAGCAGCGTCTTTCCGGATGCGGTGGGTCCCAGGATCACAAAATACTCATTCTCCAGGATATGCAGATCGATATGAACTGAGAACTCCTTCCAGTCTCTTGATAAATCGTTAATCTTGATCATTTTGTCATTCTATTCTGTTGCTAATACTTACTCAATATTATGTGGATATCCAAATATAACACCACACGATTACACAAGATTAACACAGAAATCTTGTGAAGATGACTGCACCGCTGTTTCGCAGACTGTGTAATCTTTGTTTCCCCTATTATATTGAGCATGTTCTGCCACCCTTCTACGCCAGGTGCGAATCATCGCTGCATAGCATCCAGCGCATTCAGCACATCCATTGAATCGTGCCGGAGTTCGATTCTGCGGCTTCTGCCGTGCATGCCCTCTGTTACGAGATCGGCATCGATCAATCGCAGTGATGTGAGCTTCGCAAGCATCGTATGAAACCTTGTGTATCCGAGTCCTGTCGTCTCGTGAAACGCTGTATAGACGTCGCCTGCGATCACTTCCGAACTCGTCTTCTCTGCGAGAATTGCAAGGATCGCCTGCTCACCGCTGTTCAGCGTTGCAATTGTGCGCGACAGATGCAAAATTCGCGATCTCTCATAAACTGAGCGCACATCATCCGCTGATATGCTCGTACTTGCCCTTTGCTCAGCAGATAGGGCTGATCGTTTGAGAAGATCGATTCCCACCCGGATATCGCCCGCTTCTGATGTGTAATCGGAAACAAAATCTATAACATCTTCAGAGATCACTCCGGAATAGAATCCAAGCTTTGCCCGGTCGTAGAGAATGCCCCGGACCTCGTCCCAATCGTATCTCGGGAATACGATCTCTTCAGGCAGGAAGATTGAGCCTACCTTCGGATCGAAGACGTAACTCAGGTTGTCGTCGCTCAGGATCGCGATTACGCCGATCTTCGTTCCGGGATGGGTTTCGTGAGCGCGCAATAGTGAATAAAGTACATTGTCCGACTCTTTTTCGTGGAATAAATAATTTATATCGTCGAGTGCCACAATCAGGATCTTCTCGTTCTGGACGAGATATTTTGCCACCTCGTCAAGCAATTTCTTGAACGAAACGCCGGACGATGGCGGTGCATGCCCGATCAACCTCCGGAAGATCTCGGAGAATATCAGGTATCGGGTCTGATTCGCCTGGCAGTTGACATGCACAGTGATCACGTTTGACGCATGCTCGCTTAGTTCCTCGAAGACCTTCCTGACCGCTGTTGTCTTGCCCGTTCCCGGTGGACCCACGCAGATTGCGTTGAGCGGGCGCATACCCGCAAGCGACGGGCGCACTCCGAACATGAGCGATCTGAGCTGCGAGTCCCGGTGTGCGAACTGCTCAGGGATATAATCGAATTCAAAGAGTTCGCCTCGCCTGAACAGGGTTTGATCCCAGAGCAGAGTTTTTCCGGGCATGGTTAAGTTATTTCTGGTGAATATTAATAATGATTTGGTATGTGTTTAGCTGAGGCGGAAAAAAACCACGAGATTACACAAGATTAACACAAGAAGATTGTGGCACATGCAGCAATTCCCGTTGTGTCTGTAAACGCATGCGGACGAAGGGTCGATTCTCTATACTTTCGCAAACATTGATCCATTGACCCGGAGCTACAGGAAGACCGCTTCAATTACATCGTGAATATCTTTACGAAGTGGTATCGCAACTATCTCCATTTTTATGCGAAGTATCGTTGTCCCGGACCGAATGCTGTAGAGCCGTTCTTTGAAACCACGTTTGCGCGGATGGAATACGTCGGCAGAGATCGATGATCTGTACCAGAGGTCTCGCGACTACGAGAAGGATGGTGACACGATCATAAAACTTCTCGAACTGGACTCAAACAGCATGGTTATCGACATGGGTGCAGGAACCGGTACATTCGAACTCCACGCTGCGAAACACTGCCGAATAAGTCTACGCGGTGGACGTATCTTCCACCATACTGAACTGCTGCCCGAAAAAAGGCGAAGGGAGAGGGGTTTCAAACGCTCTGTACTGCGACGGCGGCTTTTTGACGTACGAGCACGAGGCAGAGCCCGCGGATGTGATGGTCTTGATAGCTGTCCTGCATCATCTGCCGGATTTCCGGAAATTGGTCGCTCTTACGATCGGGGTATCGATCCCACCTTTGCACCCATGCTCCGTATCTCGTAAGTTCCGTTCATGTTGTAAACCACCTTTGTTCAGAACAAAACATATATATGCTTTCCAGCGCGATAAAAAATGTGTAATAAATTATACTAAACGCTAATTGGACCGCTTCTATAGCAACACGTCCTTGACAATTAAAATTGCTGCAACTCCTAACAGAACCACTCCAAATATTAATCTGACTGATTCTGGTTTTAATTTTTTTACCATCAATCTTGAACCGATCTGGCTGCCTGCGAATACCGAAACAATACAGAGCATCCAGAATAACCAATCAGGCATTGCAGCCGTTGCGATGTGTGAAACAAAACTTGAAGTTCCGGAAAAAGTCACAACCATAGCAGAGGTGGCAGCTGCCATTTTCATATCTATTCCTGCAATGTACAGAAGTGGAACAACAAAGCTACCCCCGCCACGTCCAATCAATCCTGCGAAGAAGCCCAGTATGCTACCTGCAAAAATACCTAATATAACCCGTTCCTGTGCAGACAGGCTACCTTTCGCAGGTCGCCATCCGCTGAGCATTAATACAGCGGAAGTAGCAGTGAATAGAGCAAATATTAAAATTACAGGTCCCGTTGGCAAACTTATATTCACCAGTGTTCCCACCGGGGCAAATATGACCATAGCTATGCCAAAAGGAGTTGCCACTCTCCAGTCAATGAGTTTTTGCCTTCCATACGTCCATGCTGCTGAAGAGCTATTTACCACATTCAGTAACATACCAAGTGGAATTGCCTCTGTCTTAAAATCCATACCAAGCCAGAATAGAACTGGAATATATAGTTGTGCACCACCCATACCAAGCATTGAGAATACAAGCGCTATGATAAATAAAATGGGGATGGAAAAATAGATCAGATCCATTCGTATCCCATTTTATCTATTCGTATCCCGAACATGGTATACAAAAATGTTTGTTACATACAGTCCTCATACCATGAGCAAAGACTACTTCACCACAGTTATCACATTCATGCCATTCAAAGGTTCCTTTACGAGGTTCAAAGTCTATCTTAAAAACCTCTCCTACGACCAGGATTTCTTCATCTGGCAAAGAAACCGCTTTTTCAACAAGTGGGTCTACGATTTCCGACTCAATGTCTTGTGGCTCCACACCCTGAGAGCGCAATTTCACAAATTCGGAGGATAATGCCTTCTTCTGAAACTCCGGGTTCAGAGCCACTCTTACTGCCCTCTTTGATCTTACTTCAATCAGCGTAATGACACTCTTGCTGTAACCAAGACTTTCTATATTGGCTTTTCCGAATGTGCATCCGGTAGCAACCTGCACACCATCTCCGAAACACATTGCAGCGTGAGCAGGACCGGTTTCACAAAGACAGTACAGTTCCTTGTTCTTTGCACGCTCCACTCCAAGCGCATTCATTGCAGCAAGCCCCACGCGGATGCCAAGTGGCATTGCCGGACATTTATGCCCGTGGAACTCGATCGCGATCTCAAGCAGATGTTTATCTATCATTCTTTTCGCTCCTTGACGATTTGTATGTTACATCTGCGTGGCAGGTTCATTCATGCCATGCGGATCATCAACGATTTCAATTAATTTTGAACTACTTAAGGATTACGTTGGAGCTGTCGACATGCACAGCAATGTATTGTGCCTGCATTCGGTACACTCGAACTGGAGCGTCGTATGCACAATCCCGAACCGTCCGAGTATCGCATCGTTGATACGATCCCGTATCGCATCTGCGCTGCTGCATGCGATATCATCGACCAGCACATGTGCGCTCAAGCTGGGGATCTCAGGAGTGATGCACCACAGATGAAGATCATGCAATCCTATCACCCCTTCAATACCGGATATCGTTTCTGCGACCTTATATGGGTCCATACCAACAGGAGCACTTTCCATAAGGATATTCACCGATTCTCGGACCAGACCGAGCCCGCCGATAACGATGATTCCGCAGATTACGACGCTTATCACCGGATCGATGACGTACCATCCGGTCCACCAGATCAGAACCCCGCCTGCGATGACCCCGACCGATGCGAGCGCATCGCCAAGCACATGGTACAGCGCGGCTCTTGTATTGATATTGGCGCTGCTGCCCCGCAGATAGTATGCTGAGAGGAGGTTTGCAGCCAGTCCCACACACGCAATCACTATCATCTCAAGGCTCTTTATGTGCCCTGAGTTCTGGATTCGCTGGTATGCCTCAACGAGGATGAATGCAGATACTGCAAACAGCATGACCCCGTTAACAAGGGCTGCAAGAATCTCACCGCGGTAGTAACCATAAGTTTTCGTGAGTGTTGCAGGCTTAAGCGATATCCGCATCGCAAACCAGCTCAAAAGAAGTGCGATTACGTCTGTGAATACATGAGCGGCATCGCTCATGAGCGCGAGGCTGTTCGTCCACACGCCACCAACCAGTTCAACGATCAAGATGGTTGATGTTATGCCGATCGCATACTTAAGCCCGGCACCGTGATTGCTATGATGATGTGTAGCCATGATCAATCAGATTCCCTTACTCAATTGGATCAGGCACCTCGGATCCACGGCAGAAGATAATACAGCCCGAAAGCAACAAGAAGCACACCAGCCGCCTTCTTAAACCATATCCCGAGATGCACTGTCTTCTCTGCATAAGTCGTCACCCCGACCGCGCCGCTTGCAATAAACGGTATCGGTGCACCAAGTGCCATGCCATAAGCAAGCATCAGCACAAGCCCTTGCGCAATATCTGCCTTCACCGCTAACATAGTAAGGAGTGCAATCAGAATCGGCGTGCTGCATGGATAGATCGCAAGCCCGAATAGGATGCCCAGGATCAGTGCGCCAAGGATCCCGTGCTTGACCAGCCGTTCCCTTGCCGCTCTTAACATATTGTGTCCTGCAGCAATGTTGAGATTGATCACATCGAGCATGAGAAGCCCGACTACTATCAGCACAGGTCCCATGATGATACCGGCAGCCATCCCTGAGTATGCCTGCACCGTGCTGCTTGCATGGATGCCGATAAATGCGGCAGAGATGCCCATCGCAGCGTAAGTAATCGCTCTTCCGGTGATGAACGCAAGACCCGCAAGAAAACCCCGGACCCAACCTGTTGATACGTTATCATCATCTTCTGCGCCTGTGATATATCCTATGATCAGGAGATCAACGGTCAGGGCACACGGCTCAATCGAGACCACAAAGCCAGCCAGAAGCACAGAGGCAAGACTAAGATCCATTCAGCAGCTCCAAATCAATCTTCTTACGCAATGCTTCTACAAAACGATCATGATCCTCAGAGTATGTGAATGCATCCGGGTACATCACGTGATTGATATATAATGATACGTATCTGACACCATACTCCGCAGCTATCCTCTGGTTTGTCTCGGCATTAATCTCCTGAAACGTGATCGTTCCATTCTCCACCGCCTCCTCGTAGTATGCGTGCATGACTTCATCAGTCCACTTTCCAACATTGATGCAGCCGGCACATCGATTCGTACCATGGAATAGAACGATCTCAACCACGGGTCTGGTCTGGTCTGGTCTGGTCTGGTCAGGCTGTTCGTGCATGGTTGCGGTTGTGATGGCAGACTCGCTTTCGGCAGGCGCTGCGTCTTCTCTCGTAACGCATGCCATGGACAGACTTGAGAGCAGTATGATCACAACCAACAATATATTTTTTATTCCTTTCATGTGAATCACTCTCGAAACGTTCAGGTTACCTCGTATCCCGCCGATTTGAGCAGCATGACAAGCGTCTCTCTCGCGCACTTATACTTCGGCTCCGACAGGTAGGCGCAGTCATCGAGACTCTTCCCCTGATTCAAGACCATCACCGCAAGTGCCAGGCATGTAGCTTCTCCACACTCCTTGCAGTTTGTCTTCGGCAGATACCCGTGAGATCAAGCGGTCCTACAGTCACCCGCTTCTTTGGCGTTGTCAGATCAATCTGATCCCGTTCTTCAAAGGTCTCATTGATCTTATCCTTTATCTCTCCAAGAATCGCATTCGCCTCATTTTCATCGGCTATCTGTGTCATTGTGATCTCTTTGGTGGAGTGGAGTGTGATGAGGCGTACCCCCCTCTTATACGTCAGAAAGCCGCTCTTCTTTGAGTATAGTGCATTCGGAATCCTCCGATCCAGATGGGGCAGTATCTCCCCAAGCTCCCGGTCAGCACCTGCAATTACCCGGATCTTCGCTGGATCCGCGACACACGGCATGGTTCGTTTGATCCGGACGCTTTCAACAAAGTTCATGCAGTTATACCCTCTTTATCTCTGTAAAATTTCCTGTATTCCTTCAGTAGTGGCTCAGCATACGCGCCGGCCGTATCCGCCGGAATATAATTGTAAAACGATGCCAAATCCACGATCTCTTCGCCATTGACATCGTCAGGACTCTTTCCAGAGTTGTACAACTTTTCAAAGACCCGGTCCAGCTTTGCAAGACCTATGGTTGCATCCCCGATATTTATAAGCGTCCGCTTCACATCCCGGGGAGAACAGCAACTACATCCACTTACCATTGTATCACCTCATTTATATGCTTGCACTTGAATGCTGATAAGCTTCCCTGCAAGTCTGTCGTCCATTCCAGGATCGCGAAAAGGGTGCTCGGAAACGATCGTAACATCTCGGAAACCCGCTTTCGCAATCGTGTCCAGATATTCTTGCGTCTCCACGGCTCCTGCGATACATTTTGCCCACGCGTCAAAGCTCTGCCCGACATCCTCGGGGCATTCTCCTTCGGTTACAATGTCAGATATAAGAACCCTGCCATTCGGCTTTAAAACCCTGAATACTTCCTTGTAGGTGGCTAATTTATCCGGGGAGAGATTGACGACGCAATTACTTATGACAACATCGATAGAACCGTCCTCAACAGGTAAGTTCTCTATTTCGCCAGCCCTGAACTCAACGTTCTTGTAGCTGCCCAACTTTGCATTCACTCTTGCCTTTTCAAGCATCTCAGACGTCATATCCACGCCGATGACGTTCCCGGTCTCACCGACTTTTTGGGCTGCAAGAAAAACATCCACGCCTCCGCCAGAACCAAGGTCTAAAACGGTTTCGCCTGCTTTTAATTCTGCCAGTGCGGTCGGGTTGCCGCAACCAAGCCCCATCACAGATCCTTCCGGGATATTTCTGATTTCTGCCTCCGAATATCCCATCGATTTTGCCTGTTCAACAATGTCTGTGTTGCAGTTACAACATGAGCAACAAGAACCCTCATTTGATGCAATACTGGCATATCGATCCTTTACAAATTGTTTAATCTCTTTTTCATTCTTCCCGAATTTCGGTGAATCGAAATAGACTTACCTTCTACCATCACGGAGTATCGGTGTTTTGTGGGGCATGGTGGTTCAATAATTGAGAGGAATTAGAT
>Ga0209013_10000331_pt1 | contig 41318 bp, 39 predicted proteins | sample Cruoilmetagenom2_FD_187291 | JGI IMG/M metagenome (GOLD analysis project Ga0209013, IMG submission 187291) | Oil polluted marine microbial communities from Coal Oil Point, Santa Barbara, California, USA - Sample 2 (SPAdes) (version 2) | ecosystem: Environmental > Aquatic > Marine > Oil seeps ...
GACAAAGAACGAGCCACTTCGGCAGCCACTGGTACCCCCCCTCGGGGAAGGCCCAACACCACAGGGTTTTCCCCTGCATACTCGAGAAGTACTGCCGCCAACTGTCGACCGGCGTCCGCACGATCCATAAACAACATATCTTCTTTCACCTTCTTCACCACAACCTGGAAAACATCAGTGTTACCTCCCCCCACACTACGTTTCAACGGAGCAAAAGCAGAGGGCCGAAAATCCCTTCTCCCACCTCTTTCTTCCCAAAACCCTTGCCAAAGAAAGCTCGCCCCTTCCACACCCCCTCCCCTGCACCCCGATATCCGAAAGACATCGCTCTTCTCGGGCCCTCTCCCGGCAGAGACCACAACCAGAGACTTTTCTCTCTGGCAACAGTTCACAACAGTTCACAACAGCTCACAACAGCTCACAACAGCTCACAACAGCTCACAACAGCTGTCGACACAACACAAGATCCACAGCAGAGGCGAGGTGCTTCTTCAGGGCAGTGCCGTGATCGTCCATTTCGGTAATGAGGTCGCTCCACATTCCGATTGGCAGCGAGACAGATGTTCCTTGTCCCAGATGGGGAGGCAGCAGCATCGAAAGCACAAAGAACATCGGAAGCACAGTGATCTCTTCACCCATATTTTCTCCTGCAGCCCGGCAGCAACGCCCGGCAAGGAAGCCATATCTCAGGAGAAAGAGCCCTGTTGTAGAGGAGCAGTATGAACATCAAAACAAAAATGATCGCGGGAGTTGCTGTGATCACGGTCCTGTTATTGGGATTCCTTATGTACCTGAGGTCGTACACAAATGGCACTGTGAATGACCTTGAGGGGATGCGGGATCAAGAGCTTGCACTCGCCAATGCAGCCTGGTCCGTACGGTATTACGATCAGATACGAAATTCCGTACTTGCCGAAGGACTGCAAGCCATCACATTCCATTCCAAGTTGAATAGCGAAACAGGAACCACAGAAGGGAACGAGAGTAGCGAGACCGTTATTGTAGACGGACAGGAATTTGAGTCCACTGTCATGTCGGAATCAGTCTCAGAAGCGGTAGATCAACGCGGCGATCTCAGTGCAATATATGAATCATCGAACCAGGCATTGCGCAAAGCCATCAGTTTCGGCCTCGCAAACAGCTCGGGAAGCGCCCTCGGTCACCTGGAGCATGTGAAAGCGACTGAAGACAAAGTTCTGGCTGCCAGCACGAAACTCATCGGGCTACTCCTCACTGGTCAAATCGCAGAGTCCGAGCAGGTCCTCATAAATGAATATAAACCGACACGAGACGAGTTTCTCCAAGCCACAGATGTCTTCTTCCAAAACCAGGAGAGCAGCATTCAGCAGTCAATCGCCAACAAAATCTCCAATACCGAAAATGCCCGCAACACCTCTATGGTGATCCTGGGAACACTCATCCTGGCTATCGGAGGCATCGCAACCATTCTCGCCCAAAACATCGCGACACGCGTCCAACAACTTACCGCCATTTCCAACCGCATCTCGGAGGGAGAGATTGATGGCCTCAATATCAACCTGAGCGGAAAGGACGAAATCAGCCAGTTGGGCGAATCCATGAACGGCGTCGTCGCTGCATTCGAAGTCCTCTACCAGCAGGCAGAAGCAGTAATGGCACAAGGTCCTGCGCTCCAAGAAGTTGCGGCTGCCGAACGCAACGACGAGCAGTGATTATGGGGGCAAAACTTTTGGAGTTCTATCAACAAGCACAAGAATCGGCAGGGCTACAGGGGAGAATAAAGCTCGCCATGATTACCAAGCTCTCCCAGGAGAAGGCCAAAGAGGCAGCAGACTCCCCCAAAAACATTCAGCTCTTCGCCGACGCAGTCAAAAAGATCCAGGCAGAATAAGGGGAAAAGCAGCCCAAGAAGCTGCCAGAAAGAAATTTTTCTTTCTGGCAGCTTCTTGCTGTAGGCGGGAAAAATGGAAAACTTTCTCTCCGAACCTTGCATCCAGTGAGAAAACTCCTCCAGAAAAACCGGCACTACAGCCCCAGGAAAGCATGGGGAAAACAGGGAAAAACGGTCAGAAAAAATCAGGCAACAGGAGCCTCAATCGGGGAGTCCTCTTCCAAACCAAGCATCTCGTCCACAGACAGACGTCCCGGACCAAGCAAGAACACAGCAGCCAAGCCAACCATGATGGAGAAGTCCCGTTCCATACCGGGCATCTCACCAATCTCGGAGATCAGACCCAAGTCAAATGTCACAAGCCACACCGCACCCACAAGCACAAGGAAAATGGCAGCAGCGCTGATGCGTGTCGCAAGGCCAACGATAAGGAGAATGCCACCGACCAGCTCCACGCCTGCGGTAAGAGGAGCTGCAAGCTCGGGAAGAGGCACATCCAAGCCCTTCAGCATTGCTTCAAAACCCTCAATGCCATTGTCGAATTTCTTGAACCCGTGATAGGCCATGATCACTCCGAGAACCACTCTGAGCAAAGTAGGGGCCCAGGGTGCCAGTCGGTTCAGAGGTCGAAGAATTGACTGCATAATCATTCTCTCCTGTCATACACAGTAAGGTCGCCGAGGAAACCCGCTTGGCTCTTCTCATGATTCCTTTGATTTCCAATTACTGTGGATAACTGTCGAAAACAGGAGAAAACCACATGGTGAACAGGACAAAAAACAAGATAAAACCTTCAAATTTTCTGGCTTTTCCACCATATTTCAAGCCCATTCTCCGATTTACCCGCACCTTCTTTCTCTGAAGATCTCCCTGAAAAACAACACAATAAAGGCTTGAACAAAGAAAAAACCCGCCTGAAAAAGAAAGTCTGCCTTTTCCTGAAAGAGAAGAAAAACAAGCCTCTCGACACTCACCGGCCAGAAAACAGTAAAATCTGCTTTTACCCATGACTTTCTTTGATTTCAGCAGAGCCGGCAAACAGACTCTCTTTGGGAAGGCGGCCCCGCGAAAATGACAAAAGGCGCTGTGGCATTAGCCGATCCCACGGAAATGGGCGTCTCCCATCAAGCCCTCGAGGCAATCCGCGCCGCGGTACGCCATGATGTTGAGGCGGGGATCTTGCCTTCCTGCCAGTTTGCCCTGGGACGAGAAAACAAACTTCTTGCGTTCGAAACATTCGGAAATGCCGACAACCACAACAGATACGCTGTTTTCTCTACGACAAAGGGCATTGTGTTCGGGGCAGTCATGACGCTGATCACTACAAAACAGCTTGATGTCTCCGCCCCTGTCGCAGATTTTCTCCCCAGTTTTCGCGACAATGGGAAAAATCACGTCACTATCGAACAGGTCATGACACATACTGGGGGATTTCCCTTAGAGACCATGCCCCCGTCAGATTGGAATGACCCTCTACTCCGACACAAACGCTTCCAATCCTGGCAATTGTCATGGGCACCAGGATCAACCTGGGAATATCATGCGGCCTCGGCCTACTGGGTCATCGCCGCACTCATCGAAAAAATTTCTGGCTCACCGTTTCCACAATTTCTGGAAGAACACATTCTTCGTCCTCTGGACCTCCCCTATTTTACGCTTGGCGTTCCAGTGCAAGAACAAGCCGGTATTTTACCGGTCACAGCCCTCGGGCATGCCGCCGAAGCAGCAGAGCTCATGGCCTATTTCGGGAGAGAAGACATCCCCGTAGGCACTGCCACCGAAGCAGTCTTGCTCACCATGAACGACCCGGAGCGACGCACAGTGGGCGCACCTGGGGACGGAGGTGTCGGGACCGCGGCCGACCTGGCCTTGTACTATCAAGCTCTTCTCCATAATCCACACGAAATCTGGGCACCCGATGTTCTCACCAACAGCACCGGGCAGATACGCAACAACATGCCCGACCCTTTTCTCGGTATGCCCGCCCAACGCACACTCGGCCTTGTGCTTGCCGGAACAGGAAAATGGATGGTGAACAGGGGATTCGGTACGAAAAACTCTCCGCAATCTTTTGGTCACCCGGGGGCAGGCGGGCAGATCGCCTGGGCCGATCCCCGTTCCGGTCTCAGTTTCTCCTACCTCACAAACGGTTTAGATCGCAACCTTGTTCGCCAGCAAAAACGCATTTTACGCATCTCAAACGCAGCAGCTCTCTGCACAGACTGACATAACCATACGTTTTCTGACTAATGTGCCCACTGATCAACCGCTATCGACTACTGCATTGAAAAAGGACACCCAATGACGCATCCGGTAGTGCTCGTCCACGGCGCTTGGCATGGTACCTGGTGTTGGGAACGCGTTATCACGGGCCTCGAGGCAGCCGGCATTCCAACTTACACTGTCGCGCTTCATCGCGGCAGCGTGGCCGCAGATACTGCAGCAGTGCAAGAAGTTATAGACAAGGCTGTGGAAAATACCGGAAAAAATGTCGTAGTGTGTGGCCATTCTTATGCAGGGGGTGTCATTAGCGGCCTCGACACCACCCATGCGGCCTCACTCGTCTATCTCTGCGGTGTCCTGCCCGAGATTGGCGTCTCCATCGCGGGCACTCTCTCACAGAGTTCTCCACACCTCTCGGCGGCAACGGTGTTAAGCGAAGACGGGAGAACGGTCACGCTCGACCCCGACCAAGTCTGTGCGCTGTTCTACAACAATTGTTCTGAAAAGGATCAGGCCTGGGCAAGGGACCTGCTCCTTCCGCAGGCAGTGTCTTCTTTCTTTGAGCCAGTACGAGGAATCGCCTGGCTCGAACGAGAGAGCACCTATGTTATCTGTACACAGGACCAAGTTATTTCTCCCGATTCCCAACGTCACATGGCACGTCACACGGCTTGGATCATCGAATTCGACACTGACCATTCGCCTTTTCTTTCGCGTCCCGATTTAGTCGTGAACCTTCTCATCGAAAAATCTCGTGACAAATCATGAAAAAGCTTGCGAAAACTCTTTAAAGGGACAATGCTCTTTCTCGCAAGAAACCAAATACCAAAAAATTTGCTCCTGCTGAGAGCGTCTCATTCTTCCTGCAATGCAGATAATGCAAACGGCAGCGTATCCTTCGCTTTCACGTTATACCACGCTTGTTCCACCATCCCCGCTTCATCGATCAGAAAAGCCGACCGCAGAATCCCCATATACGTTTTGCCGTAGTTTTTCTTTTCGCGCCAAACTCCATAGTGTTCGGCAATCTCATGCTCGGGGTCTGAAAGCAAGGGGAATTCGAGACCGTACTTCACCGCAAAGTTCTTTTGCCTTCGCACAGTATCCGGACTCACCCCTATCACGAAAGTACCAAGGCCCCGCAAGTCATCTTTCGCTCCGTGCAATATTTGCGCTTGCACAGTGCAACCAGGAGTGTTCGCCTTCGGGTAGAAGTAAAGCAAAAGCTTTTGCCCGGCAAAATCAGACAGAGAAACAGCTGCTCCCTCCTGGTCAAGGGCAGTGAAATCCGGGGCTTCCATCCCAGGACCGAGTTCTTTCATCACAGTTCCTCCTACAGAGCAGACAACACCAACAACCATCAATATGAGGTGATCAAGAGGTGGTCGCAAAAAAATAAAACCGAGACTATCCCGTTTCCCGGCCAAGACGAAGAGGGCTGCACTCTGATAGTTCCTCTCCGGCTTCCAGCCTCTCCAGCCGCCAGGCAGGCGGTCATTCGAGCTCCGGCTATCCGGGCAGTATTGCGCAATACTGCCCAATAATTTCGACAGTCCGAAAAACAACTGGCTTTCTTTGCAGGTCCTCTCCCATCCTGCACGGAAAAACCGCGAAGCAACCAGACAATAGGGTCGAAAAGCAAACTCCTGCGAAAGAGGCCACCGAGAAATGCCTCCTGCCCCACACCCAGAAAAGAGAGATCGTGCGACTGGCTCAGGCAAAACACAGCGTCGGGAATATCGTCCGCGAAATGCAGGCACGTCCCCACTGGAAACGTCTTGGCCAGGTACAAGAGGATCCAGTTGCCGCGATTGCAAGAGCCGCTCTGGCAACTCGGGCCACACAGATCGAGCCTGAGGAAGAAAAAGCGATCGACAAGATTGAAGAAGTGCGCGCCCGGCTTCTCGCTTCGGACACCCCTGTCACATATACCGACTTTGGCGCCTTGCACCCTTGGACAGAACTCACAGAAGAAGAACTCTACAAAGGGGAAGAACGGACACGTCCTCTCGCTGAGATAGCGAAAGCCAGCAAACCCCCAAAATGGGCGCTACTCCTTTTCAAACTGGCCCGCGAACTCAAACCAGACACCGTGCTCGAGATGGGCACCTGTGTCGGGATTTCCGCGGCCTACTTGCTCGCCGCCCTGCAATTAAACGGCAAAGGACGTCTCATCACAATGGAAGGAGGCAAAAATGTTGCAGAAATCGCAGAAGAAAACCTACAGAATCTCGGCTTCACCAACTTCGAGATCGTGACCGGCAGACACCAGGACACTCTGCCAAGCGTCTTGGCAGACAACAAACCAATCGATTTTGCATTTGTTGATGGCGACCATGCCGAACACACGACCATCACCTACCACGAACAAGTACTTGAACACACCGGACAGCATGCGGTGATTTACCATGACGATATCCGCTGGTCACCAGGAATGCGCCGCTGCTGGCAACATATTTGCGACACAGATCGATCCGTGACCGCCATCCTGGATTTCCATTGGGTAGGAGTCATGGTCATTGACAAAAACTACCGTGGAAGTCCAAAACGGTTTAATCTCTTCTATTAGTCGCTCACACATAGAACAGCGTTCGCCCAAACACGTCAGGTCAAGGGGATATTTCGTGCATACTGTGAAAGCAAACAGGATCGATATCCACTACGAACGATTTGGCAAACCGGTCCATCCCACTTTGCTGCTCCTGCATGGCATGGGAGGGCAAATGATCAGCTGGCAAGAAGAATTTTGCGAGCTGCTTGCCTCCCGCAATCTTCAGGTGATCCGTTTCGACGCCAGAGACACAGGTTTGTCTGCGAAATTTCCCGAGGGACCTTCTGATCGCGAAGCCATGCGACACATCAAAGCAAGAAAGGCGCCCCCTCCCTACACACTCTCCGATATGGCCGCGGACGCCAAGGGGCTGCTCAATGCCCTGGGGATTCGACAAGCCCATATCGCAGGGCACTCAATGGGAGGCATGGTCAGTCAACTCATGGCAATCGAGTACCCCGAAACCGTGCTCTCCCTCTGTTCAATCGGGTCAACAACAGGAGACCCTGATACCGGACAATCCTCCAAAGAGGCCCTTGCAGCGCTTACCGCTCCCCCTCCGGGCAACCGGGAAGAAGCAATCGAAGCAGCCCTCGCCTCCTACCGGATTATCGGGACACAAAACTGCCTCGATGAAAAAGAACGACGCACGCGAGCCGAGGAAGCGTATGACCGTTGTTTTTACCCAACAGGACGCCACAACCATATGCTGGCAATCATAGCGTCGCCCTCGCGCGTGCCAGACCTGAAAAAGGTGACTGCCCCAACCGTCGTGATTCACGGAGAAGCTGACCCTCTGGTGAACATCAGCGGCGGCCGGCAAACCGCAGAATCTGTCCCAGAAGCCATTTTCAAGTCTATTCCGGGCATGGGGCACGACGTTCCCCGCCTCCACTGGCCCGTGATCGTGCAACAAATCATAGAAAACACACAGCGCGCCACAGGCGCATAGCATTTTCCTGCACAACTTGCATGCCGAAAATTTTCCCCTTGGGCACCCTGAACCCTTGGCACCCCGGGCCCTTTGCACTCTGAGACAGCCACCTCCAAGCCCAACAGGCGGTTCAGCCGAACAACCTCAACACATGCGAAGCGGCCGCATTCGCCTGCGCGGCCAGCGCGGCCTGCCCACGTGTCATGATCTGATGCTGACTAAAGCGCATCGCTTCTCGGGCCATATCAGCCCCCTCAATCTGGGACAGTGATCGCTCTGTCGCCTCCAGGGATACGGATAGGTTCTGCATTGAATGGGCAGCTCCATTGGCAAACGCACCAAGGTCCGACCGCATACCCTGCACTTCGAACAAAGCACTGTCCATACTGTCCAGCGCGCCCACATCCCCATTACGCACAGCAGTCGCAAGAGCGGATGTGTTGAGACCGAGAGAAGCCGTGTCTGCCGCCCGCATTTCTAGCTGTACCTGATCATTCTCACCTGCTCCTGCTTGGAAAGTCAGCGTCTCATCAGCATTGATCAGAGACTTTCCCCCGAAGCCTGTTGCCGCGGAAATACGGTCAATTTCTGCAAAAGTCTGCTCCATCTCACTCGCAAGAGCATCCCGCGCCCCTTGACCAAGAGCGTCATTTCCAGACGCAATCGACAGTTCGCGTGCGTGCTGCAACAGCGCATTTGTTTCGCCAAGGGCTCCTTCAGCAACTTGCGCAAGACTTGTTGCATCCTGCAAATTACGCAAACCGACACGGCTCCCATTCGCTGTACTACGCGCGAGTTCCGAGAGCACAAGACCGGAAGCGTCATCGGCTGCCCGTTGCAGCCGTTTCCCTGATGAAAGGCGGAACGTTGTCTGATCGAGCAGACTGCTTGTTCTTGTCATGGCACGCGACATCGACCCCACCGACGCGAACTGCGAAACTAGTCTCATACACAACCTCTTTCAGCGTCTATCCCAGCGTCTATCCCAGCGTCCATCTCAGCGTCTATCCAGGAGTGTCTTTTCCGGGAGTGTCTTCCTCAGGGGGAGGCCACACTTTCCCTTTCCCATGTTTCTCATGCTCGCAAGCTGAGTACGGAACCTTTTTCTATCTCACACCACAACAGACAATCGGCAGCTTCCCAGAGGAAACCTGAGTCAGATGAAGCAGACAAAGAAGAGGAAAGACCCAGAAACACAAGAAGAAAAGACAGGTCGGTAAGCCCATCAAGTGCTGCCCCCAACCCCCCAGCGAAAAACTGCACAGCCTGTACCATCTCGCCATGACCTGGTTGCTTGCGCAGGACGCAATACCCGCCCCAGGCAGCAGCGGTTTTACCGAGAGTGTCCTCACCCGGGCAAAAAACACAGATACGTTATTCGGGAATGAGGGTGGAGAATTCTTCCACGTGAGCTGCAAAGCAGCGCCGGCAGGAATTCCTCGGGCCGGCTTTGTCCTCAGACCCACTTCCAACGGGCATGCGCGTGCCAGTGGTCGGGAATCTGTCGACGTTCGCCATCCACAAACCATTTCCCCTCACCAAAACGCCCCTCGGCCACACGACCAAGACGCGCCAACATTGCCTTCTCATCCGCTGGAGCAGGCAGCCCGTGATGGCGCCACACCACAATCGGCACACTGCAGGCTTCACACTCGGCAATCCAGCACAAATCGTCTTCATGGAACCAAGGAGTGAGACGGGCCGCCTCGCACAGCTCGCACGCCGCGTCGAAAGCCGGCCCGGACATTGGCTGGGCAACCTCATCGAGCGCTGCCCGCAACTCCCCCACAAAAGACTGTACAGTCTCCACTGCCTCATCAGGACCTGCTGCTTCGAGCACTCGGCGCACCACAGCGCTCCCCACTACAACCCCATCAGCAGTCGCGGCTGCCTCTGCGGCTTGCGCAGGAGTCGACACGCCCACCCCGACCAAAACCGGCTTTGTCGTCAGGGCCTTCGCCCGCACAGTAAGCGCAGCCACAGTATCCGCGAGTGCATGACGTTCTCCTGTCACACCCAATGTGCCGACAGCGTAGAGAAAGCCCTGCGTCCGTGCCGCGTTCTTGAGTATTCGCTCATCCGAGGAAGTTGGAGCAACAAACAAAACGGACTCTATCCCTTTGGCCTGCGCAGCAAGCAGCCAACTCTCAGCTTCTTCCAACGGCAAATCGGGAATAATGACAGCCGTTGCACCTGCCGCTGCGGCACGCGCGGCAAAACGGTTCCATCCCATGTGCCCCACAATATTGGCATAGGTCATAAGCCCAACGGGAAGCAGTCCGCTCACCTCACGCACCACATCAAATACCTGTTCAGGTGTCGTTCCCCCGGTCAAGGCGCGCTGCGAAGCAGCCTGAATAACAGGACCATCCATAATGGGATCACTAAAGGGAATCCCAAGTTCCACGGCATCGGCCCCCGCAAGCGCAACAGTCTCCACCAGGCGAGCCGTGGTCGTAAGATCAGGAAGGCCCCCTGTGAGGTACACCACGAGCGACGGCCTCCCACGCTGACGGTTCTCGTCAAGCACATGGGAGAGGGTTTGCGGCGCCAACATATTCACACTTTTTTCCCTTCGCGTCGGTTTCTTCGTGTCTTGGTTTGCAGCTGCCTTCTCGTCTCGACACCCCGTTTTCTTCGCCGGCCGTTTCGCTGCCTGTTGCTCTCGTCCCGGCCCCTCACGCACGACCGGTCAAATCAAGATAGGCCGCCACCTGATCCATGTCCTTATCTCCTCGCCCGCTCACGCAAAGCAGCACTGTGTCATCTTCTGTGAAAACTCCCTCTTGCACAAGACGGGAGAGCGCCGCGACTGCATGCGCAGACTCCAAAGCAGGAATAATCCCTTCTGTACGAGAGAGCAGACGAAGACCATCGAGAGCTTCAGCATCCGTACACCCGATATAAGTTGCCCGACCGGACGCGGCAAGAGCCGCATGTTCCGGCCCAACACCCGGATAATCAAGACCTGCCGAAATAGAATGGGCCTCTTTTATCTGCCCGTGCTCGTCCTGCAACAACATGGTGCGCGCCCCATGCAGCACACCCGGCACACCCCGCTGCACAGAAGCACCGTGCAACCCGGATTCCAGGCCCTTTCCCGCTGCTTCCACCCCGAAAAGCCGCACCTCAGGAAGATCCAGAAAATCCGCAAAAATACCCATTGCGTTCGAGCCACCGCCCACACAGGCAATCACGCCAGAAGGATCACCGCCGGTAGACGCCACACATTGCGCGCGTGCCTCTGTACCAATCACGCGTTGCAACTCTCGCACCAGACCAGGATACGGATGGGGTCCCACAACCGAACCGATAATGTAATGGGTCGACTCAACAGTGGCAACCCAGTCGCGCAAAGCCTCGTTCGTCGCATCTTTCAAGGTGCGGCTCCCCGAAGACACAGGAATGACCTCAGCACCAAGAAGTTGCATCCGCACTACATTGAGCGCCTGTCGAGCAACGTCTTCTTCACCCATGAAAACCGCACATTCCAGCCCAAAAAGCGCGGCAACGGTAGCCGTTGCCACCCCATGCTGCCCCGCCCCAGTCTCAGCAATCACACGGCTTTTCCCCATGCGAAGCGCAAGCAGCGCCTGACCAAGCGTGTTATTGATCTTGTGACTACCTGTGTGGTTTAAATCTTCTCGCTTGAGCAGCACACGAGGACCACCCAGCGTTTCCGCCAATCGCACCGCGTCAGTAAGCGGAGTCGGGCGTCCCGCGTAATCACGCAACAGACCATCAAGCTGCGCACGAAACCCCGCGTCCACCCAGGCGGTCGAAAAAGCTGTTTCCAGCTCTTGCAAGGCGGGAATCAGCGTCTCCGGAACAAAGAGTCCACCGAATTCCCCATACCGACCATCTCCCAAATCGAGAGGAGAAAGACCTCCCGCGTCCTGGCCCTTCTGTTCTTTTTGTCGCGGAGAGGACGCTGGGCGCGCACCGGTCTCAGGGTCGGTTTCAGGGTCGGTTTCAGAACCGGTTTCAGGGTCGGTCTCGGCGCACACGCGACCCGACACAGGATCTGGCACATGCTGATCAGTCATGACGTACTCCGTACAGCATCAAGAAATTGCAAAATCTTGCCTGGGTCTTTCACTCCCGGAGCCGTTTCGACACCAGAGGAGACATCGACTCCGTAAGGGAGAACCACAGAAAGAGCCTCCCCCACATTTTCTGAGGTAAGTCCCCCCGCCAAAAGAACCGGCACATCCGTCTGCGGACGCTGCCAGCATAAACGGGTTCCCGTTCCCCCCGGCAAGGGACCAGGTGTCGAAGCGTCAACCAGCACGGCGTCGGCGCCACGCGCGTCGAGCACACCCCAGTTTCCGCTCCGAGGAGGGCGACCCGTTGCCTTCACAAGCAGTAAACCGGGAAAAGCGGCCTGCAATTGGGCAACCAAACTCGCAGGCTCGTCCCCATGGAGCTGCAGCCCAGTAACTCCTGTTGCTGTCACCAAGTCGGCCAAGGCAGCAAAAGACCAATCGACAGTGACCGCAAGCACATGCACATCTGGGCGCACTGCCTGGGCAACCTGTCGCAATTCCAGCGCGTGCGCCAGAGACACATGCCGCGGACTCGGCGGGTGCAGCACAACCCCAAGTGCATCCACGCCGGACCGCACAGACAACTCCACATGCTCAGGATCAGAAAACCCACAAATCTTCACCCAGACATGCCCCGTCGGAAGCAAAGGCAGCAATGATGCAGCCTGAGAAGAAGTCCGGGTTTTCTTCTCAAAAAACGCGGGTTCCGGCACAGTCACAGGCCGGTCCTGCACATTTCGCCAAGAAATGCAACAGGATCAGGCGCCCTCATCAAAGCCTCCCCGCAGAGCACACCTCGGTATCCTGCAGCCTGCGCACGCCACGCGTCAGAAGGGGTCCGCACACCACTCTCGGCAATATAGTCCAGGCTCGAAGGGGCCTCGCGTACCAGACAATCAGCAGCCTGCTCCCAAATATCAAGATCAACCTGCAAAGTCCCAAGATTGCGGGCATTCACCCCCAAAAGCCCCCCATCTGCAAGAGCCTCAAGCGCAACAGGGACTTCCGCAAGATGATGCACCTCAACAAGAGGCGTCATCCCCAGCTCCCGAATTTGCACGGCAAGGTCTCGTAAAAGAAATGGGTCAAGGGCCACCACGATCAGCAGAACCAGATCCGCGCCGGCCGCGCGCGACTCCTCAACCTGATAAGGATCGAGAATAAAATCCTTCCGCAAAACGGGCACATCAACAGCAGCCCGCACATCAGTGAGATCGACAAGTTGCCCACCAAAGTAGGGAGTATCAGTCAGAACCGACACAGCAGCAGCACCTGCAAAGGCGTATTTGCGCGCCTGGGCAACCGCGTCCACATGGGAGGCAATCTGTCCTGCTGAAGGAGACGCCCGCTTTACTTCGGCGATCACTCCAAAATCTCCAAGGAGAAGGGAGCGGGGCGTCGTGGCCACTGTGGTATCGGGATGCGGGGATAGCCGCCGGCGAGCAGCGGTTTCCACTCGTTTGTCCTCACAGATGCGTCGCAGGGTATCGCTCATGGCCGCTCATGGTACTCCGCTTGCACCACGTATGCTCCGGAGATTCTTCCTCACTCCGGAGATTCTCCCCCATTTCAGAGATCCTCGGGAGATTCTCCCTCGGAAAAAGGGAGGTTCTCCCTCGGGAAAGACACCGCCTGCAACGGCCTCGCCATTGCCGACAGAGTGGCAGATACAGCGCCAGATTCTCCGGAAGTTTTCCCCTGGAACACCGCGCGCAGGCCTCGCCTGCTCAGACCCCGCCCTCAGAAGATCCTGTCTCAGGACCTACAGGAATACGCACTATGAAATGTGTCCCCGGAGCATTTTCGGGTGTGGCGTTCACTTCCTCTGCCCTGTTTTCCGGCCTGTTTTCTCGGCTCTCGACACGAACATCCCCGCCCATCGCGGCACACAAGTCCCGCACAATAGAGAGGCCAAGTCCTGTCCCGACAGAGCGACGTGTCCGGTATTTACCCGCCACATATAGACGGTCGAATACATGGTCAAGATCGTCAGGGGCAATACCATCGCCTGTATCCGATACTGAGATCTCGGCCCAACGTCCGGTTCTTCCAGCGGGAGAAATCGCCCGCCATGTCAGTCCAACAGCACGCCCTGACGGCACATAACGCAAGGCATTTTCCAGGAGATTACCCATCATTTGCCCCACACGGTCAGGGTCCACAAGTCCCGGCAAAGGGCCGCCTTCGGTCATAAAGTCCAGCCCTGCCTCGGACATACGCGACCGGAATGCATCCCCAAGGTCGGAAAGCTCAACCGACAAGTCGACCTGCTCCTTGTGAAGCCAGAAAGAGTGTGTTTCCAGACGGGCAAGATCCAACAGGTCATTCACAAGCCGCTCCAAACGCGCGGCTTCCCCACCAATAACTTGCGCCGCCCGTACTGCAGCCTCTCCTGTGACCGTGCCATCCGCCACGGCCTCGGCGTACCCCTTTACGGAAGTCAGCGGGGTACGAAGATCATGGCTGATGGAAAGAAGGAAGGAGCGTTCCGCAGCACGCACTGCTGCAAGCTCATCCGCCATCGTGTTGAACGACCGCGCCAGGCCAATCAGCTCGTCTTCTTTATGATGCACAGTCTCAGGGGCAGCTTCTTTCTCTGCCCCTGCCCCTGCCTCCTCTACCGAGTGCCCGGGAAGCACCACACGGGCAGTGTGATCGCCCGCAGCCAGGCGTGCCGCTGCCGCCGCAACAGACAGCAAAGGGCGCGTCAGTCTGTTGGCAAACCAAACCGACGCGAAAAGCGCGCCTGCCAAACCGATAAGGCCGGCAGAAAAGAGGGCACTTCTCGGACTCGCAATATGGCCATCAACCGGACTGAGAAGGACAAGCACCACCTGTGCGACTGCGACTTCCTCGCGCTGGTGCCGCATTCGAACGTCACTGCTCTGCTGCGTCGCGTTCTCAAGAACTTGTGCTGCGCGAGCCTGCAGAGATGAGGAAGCAGACATCGAAACTGGGCGGGAAAAAGACCGCTCGGGTAAAGCAAGCTCAAGCGCACGCGCAGCAAAGGCTGTTGCAGTACCATCAGGTGCTGTCAACACCCCGCTCACTGTGTCTCCTGCAATCAGACGAGGTTGATCGAGCAGACCAGTGTCAAAAGATACGGGCTCTCGCAACGGTTCCCGGGAAGGTCTTCCAGAACGTTCCCGCGCAGAAGACCGCACACCCAATTCCTCGAAACTTCCCTCTGGTGTCAATGCAAACGCCAAAGCCTGATCAGTACGCACCACGGCCCGCAAAAAGGGAATCAGGAGAAAACGAAAAACATTGCGCTCAGTCTCTTGATCGGAGTTCCCGCGCACATTATGTGTGATCGAGCGGCGCAGCTCCCGGAAAGCCGGAAAGAAATTGGCAACAAAGTCTTCTACTTGCCGCTCAAGTTCTGCCTGCGTTGTCACAGTGACAGACCGTTCCACCAGACGATCGGCCACAATCCCGCTCAGAAGGAGAGCAGCCGCAGTCACCGTGAGAAAAAGACCGACAAAGCGCACGCGCAAACTTTTTCGCTGCAGAAAGAAAACCGACATCAGTGTTCGGCTATCTGATAACCAACTCGCCACACAGTTTTAATAGGGAGAGCGTCTCCCAGTTTCTTGCGCAGCTGCCGGATATGAGCATCAACCGTGCGCGTTTCACCTGCCCATTCATACCCCCACACATTCCGTAAAATCTGTTCTCGACTCATGACAAGTCCTTTGTTCTCTGCCAAAAACCAGAGAAGATCAAATTCTTTCGCCGTAAGAAATACCGGGTCGTTTTGCCCTGCCAACCGGATCTCACGACGCGCCGCATCAATCACCGCATCTCCCACTGCCACCGCGGCAACAGCGATTTCCGGGGCAGAGCGACGCAACACTGCCTTCACTCGTGCCGTCAATTCTCGGGGAGAAAAGGGTTTCGTCACATAATCATCAGCACCAAGCTCAAGCCCAAGCACTTTGTCGATCTCGCTGTCGCGCGCAGTCAGAAAAAGAACCGGCACGGGATTTCCTCGCTCACGCAACACGCGACACACATCGAAACCATTCATATCAGGCAGGCCGACATCGAGCAGAAGAAGACACGGTGCCTGTCGCGCGGCCTGATCCAACGCCTCCCCTCCCGTTTTTGCGCGAATCACTCGATAGCTTTCTTCTTCCAGGTATATTCGCACGAGATCCGCAATATTATCTTCGTCCTCACAGAGAAGAACAGTCCCTTTCCCGCCACTCACCCTTGCCTCACTTTCCCTCTTTCCACACGGCGCCACACCCTTCTCGCTTTCTTCCTTTCCACAGCACGACCCGCCTTTCTCCCTGATTTCCCACGACAACCCGCCCTCCTGCCCTGTTTCCCCCTTTCCACACAACAACCCACTCTTCTACCCGCAACCCTGATCAATCCCTCTTTCCCATCCTCCCACCTTCCATTATTTTCGTTTTCGCACCAAGCAAACTTCACAAAAGAGAGATACATCGAGCGAGACCTCACCCACTCCCAACTTTTTCACCCCCAGTGTCACCCCCACACAGCTGACACAGACAACCCGGACAACACAGAGGATACGGAGTACTTGCTTATACCATGCGCAAAAACCTATTTTCCACGAGAGATTCACCCCATTTGAAAAGGGGAGATACTCTTCTTCTCGAAAGATTCCCGGAAAGCGCAAGGAATGTCACTCTTAAAACAGAATCAATACATCTGTCGAGACATCAAGCGCTTACAAAGACCGTGCGACGGGACCGTACTCCCTCCAATGGCCACTAGAGCAGGTGAATGGGATTCACTTGGCCAAAAGGTCTTTCTCAGTGCATGAGGGGACGATCGCAAGAAAGCTCTTGTCGTTTCTATCGGGGAAACGTTGAATCGACAGTAATTCTTGCTCTCTCGACGACAAGGGGGCGGCAGGCCGGCATGTTGGCTTGTCGCCCCTTTTCACCCTGCTTCCCTCACCCTGCATGCAACTCTCCCACCCACATCCCTGCCGTCGCACTTCGGGACACTGCCCTCTCAAAAAATTGCGGGCTTCTATGCCGATTCGCCGCCGGCCAGGAGCACTGCGCTCACACCTGCCACAGTGACCGCCGCACCAGGAACGGCCTTTCGCTTCAAAAGCCCCATACCGCCAACTACTCCCCATTCAGGGCAAAAGGCCGTAGTCGTCAGTCTACCGAGAGAAACACCGTCCTCCAGGACTTCTCGGGTTTCCTCCTCGAAAGACGCAGTATCTCCTGTAAAACGCAGGGTCTGCACATGCAGCGCAGGATTCCCGCGAGTATGCACACGCTCAATCAACTCCTGCCCGACATAGCAGCCTTTCGACAAGCTCACAGCACGCGGGACAAGACCAGCGTCATGTGGCACAATATCAGGCCCATAATCCACACCAAAGACCGGCAATGCACGCTCCACGCGATACCCGTCAAGCGCGGCACGCCCTACAGGAACAATCTCCGCGTAACGGAGCAGCTCTCCGGCCTCTGCCAAAAATGCATCGGAAGCGGAGTTCCGGCCCGGCTCACAAAGAAAAAAATCGCCAAGCCCTCCCTCGGGCAAACGCGCCAAAAAAACAGTATCCGGGCTATCCAGCAAGCCGTCCAAACCGTGGAAACCCTCAACCAATCCAGTGATCTCGGGCGCAGCCTTCCCGGGACACACGGCAAAAGTGTCCTGGAGCAGTTGTCCCACAGCAGGACCCAGCAACACGCGCGCGCGCATTCCGGGGAGAACAGTAATTTCAGCCTTCACACGCAGCAAGAATCGCCGCAAAGCACCCACAAGAGCATCCAGCGCCTCCAGGTTACAGACAAACAGAAAGTCCTCTCCCGAAAGCGCATAGACAACCGTTGGAGCAATCAGTGTGCCTTTCGGGGTGAGAGAAAGACTCCAGGCCCCCTCCCCCGGTTGCAGACTTGCAATGTCCGCGCCAACTTGTCCTTGGAGAAAATCACAGGCATCTGGCCCCTGCACACGAAAAAAGCCTGCGGCCACATCGAAGAATGCGCCGGCCCCAACAAGAGCAGCGTGTTCACCCGCGGGGTCACCACAGTCAAGAGGAAGTTCCTCCCAAGAAGAAATGCTCATGGACTCTCCAGCTTCATCGTCTCTCGCCAGTGTCTCTCGTGCAGTGGGGCAGCGAGGTTGGACTGCCGCTCTGCTAACCGCTCTTGCCAATGTCCTTTTTCTTGGGGTCTTTTTTCCTGGGGTCTTCTGGCGCAGCCCACATACGGGTCGCGGCCTCCACTGCAACAAGCACCGCACGCGCTTTGTTCCGGCTCTCGTTCAGCTCATATGCCGGGTCAGAATCAGCCACAATCCCACCTCCCGCCTGTACGGTCACAACCCCATCAGCCACTACGGCAGTACGAAGCGCTATGGCTGTGTCGAGATTGCCAGAAAAATCCACATAACCGACCACTCCCGCGTAAGGACCTCGCCGGTCGGTCTCCAATTCATCAATAATCTCCATTGCCCGCACCTTTGGGGCCCCGGAGACGGTACCTGCAGGAAAAGTTGCACGTAGCACGTCCATTGGTCCAACATCGGGTCGAGCCTCGCATACTACCGTCGAGACAAGGTGCATAACATGACTGTACCGTTCCACAGTCATGAAATTCTCGACCTGCACACTTCCGTGTTTCCCCAATCTCCCCAGGTCGTTCCGAGCGAGATCAACAAGCATGACATGCTCCGCCCGTTCCTTTGGATCAGCGAGAAGATCTGCCGCCAATTCGCGGTCTTCTTCGTCGGTTGCGCCTCTCCAGCGCGTCCCTGCGATAGGGCGGGTCAAAATCCAACCGGAGTCGAAACGCACCAGCTCCTCAGGAGAACCTGAGACAATAGTCACAGAGGGGTGTTCGAGGTAGGTCATGTAAGGGGACGGGTTCACAAGACGCAAGGCCCGGTGCACATCAAAAGGGTCTGCCTGCAGGGCACAGTGATAACGACGGCTCACGACAACCTGAAAAACATCTCCGGCAAGAATATATTCTTTTGCCTTTTTCACCGACTCCATGAACGCCTCAGGCGTCACATTTGCAGCAGGCTCCTGCACTTCACGAGAAATAAGTGGAGTGGGGGAAAACTCCCCATAGGGTGCCGCCAAAGCAATACGCGCGCCTTCTAGTTTGGCGAGGGCATCTCGATAGCATCCGGCCAATCCTGCATCTTCCTGCCCCGCGTCCCGCACCGAGTCAGAAATATAACAGTTGCGCACCAGGAGGAGGCGCTGACGAAAATGATCGAAAATCACAATCGTACCCGTAGCGAAAAGCAGCATATCAGGCACATCAAGTGCACGCGGGTTCGTCACCGGCACCCGCTCCATAAACTGCACCGTCTCATATCCCCAATATCCCACCAGACCGGCGTAGAAGGGGGGAAGACCTGGCAGGTCAGTATCAGAAGGCACAGAGAGCTGCGCCAAGAGATCCTCTACCGCGCGCAACGGGTCACCCGTCCGGAAAGAAAAAGGACAATCTCCTTCAGCCTCCACATCGCCATCGTGCGCCGTCAAAACAAACTGGGGATCACATCCCACAAACGAAAACCGTCCCCATTGTTCTCCTCGCTCGACAGATTCCAAAAGAAAACTGCGATCATCACGCAAACGCAAAAAAGCTCCGACAGGAGTATGCAGATCGCCCACAAGCTCACACCAGACAGGAAGCACATTGTGCTTCGCAGCCAAGGCGCAGAAAGTTGGAAAATCGGGAGAAACCCGGAGACTGTCCGCCGCGGCGGGCGTCTCGGTTCGCCTTTCGTTCAAGGAGTTCGGCAAAGAACCAGATGAAACTGTCATGAGGTGGCACCTGCCGAAGATCCCGGAAGCGAAAAAGGTGGGTGCAGCGCGTCCGGGACAACTCGAGAAACCGCAAACGAAGACAGCGGCTTTTGCCGTAAACCCTCACCAAAAGAACGCGAAAAACAGGAACGGTCACCAGTGTGACACGCCACACCATGCTGACGCACCAAAACAAGAAGAGCGTCGCTATCACAATCGTATCGCACATCTACCACCGACTGTATATTTCCTGAGGTCTGCCCTTTCACCCAATAGTCTTGTCTACTCCGACTCCAAAAACATGTTTTCCCTGTCTGTAGGGTGCGACGAAGCGCCTCGGCATCCATATACGCAACCATCAAAACATCGAACTGATCAGCATCCTGCACGACAACTGTCACCAGCCCGTTTTCATCAAATTTCACTGCGTCGATCTCTTCTTGAAGCCACTGCTGTGCCATGTGCGACAGTGTAGGCGGGAGGCACGAAAGCCACTCATCGATTACGATGCTGACACTGGAAAGAACGCACATCAGCCAATCCCATCAAGCCCAAGTAACACCTTACCCCCCAACTCCCAGGCGAGCTCCTCCCCTGCACGGTCAATTTCTGTGCTTGAGGCCAAGAGCCGGCACCCCTCACCCACAACCTACGCTGCACAGTCTCTGCATTGGGCAAGCATTGCCCGGGTACGAGCAGCACTCGCCACATGGCCTCCTGCAGCACACACAGAATCAATTCCCAGACCGCACATGAGGACGAAACCCCATCTCCACCCGAAGACTCAATCTCGCGTTTATCAGTGTGATGGCCGTCCTTGTGACGGGCTTCATCGGCTATATCCTTTTAGGGCTCGCTCCACTCGATGCCCTCTATATGACAGTAATCACCATTACCACAGTGGGATATTCCGAGCTTTTTGAGCGGTCGGCAGAGGCCAAGATATTCACTATGGTCCTGCTCGCCTTGGGAGTCGGAAGCTTCACCTACGCGGTGGTTACAGGCGTGGAATTCATCTTCGAAGGCCACCTGGAAGAATTCCTCAAGCGACGGCGCACAAACAAGGAGCTCGACAGATTGCAAGGGCACATTATCGTCTGTGGCTACGGCTCAGTCGGCGTGCACGTTGCAGAACAACTGCAACGTGAAGGCAGCGAATGCGTCGTCATTGATACCAATAAAGAAAAAATCCTCGCAGCAGAGGCGGCAGGCTTCACCACAGTTGAGGGAGACGCCACCGGAGAACGCGTCCTACAAACCGCCCATGTGACGCGCGCACGCGCCGTGGTCGCATGCGCAGAACGAGACGCCGACAACCTGCTCATCACTTTGACAGTGAAACAGCTCACTCCCGAAGTCAATATGATTGCGCGGGTGAAAATGGACGAGAACCATGCCAAACTGCGCCGGGCTGGGGCAGACAGAGTCATTGCACCCACCACTATTGGTGGACGCCAAATCGCGCACGCCCTTACGCGCCCCTATGTCCTTGAGTTTCTCGAAATATCGGATAGCGATTTCCTTGATCTCTCCATGGAGGAAATACCCGTTTATCAGAATGGAGAACTCGAAAGACGCGCACTGCGCGATGCTCGCTTCAACGAAAAATACGACTGCAATGTCTGCGCGATCCGCGAAAAAAACGGAAAGTGGAAACAACCGAGCGCCAACACCCTTTTCAAAGCAGGCGACACCATCATCGTGATTGGCACCCAGCAAAAAGTAACAGCCATGCGGGAAACAATTGAGAGAGAAAGAGACTAGGCAGAAGAACGAGCAACACAGGAGAAAACTGCTGCCTCCCGACTTCTCGCCCCGAATCCCTCCTCCCCAGAGGCACAAACCTCTCTTTGCATTCCTTGTGATACCGGCTTTCCCACATGAAAACACGCATTCTGCGAGAAAGCCGGTTCCTGCGCCCTGCTACATGGTTGGGAGAAATACAGAGATCATTGGGGAAGGAGCGGGATGAGTCGAGAAACCGCGGCCAAAACGGTGAATAGAGCGGCCATAAGTCCGTAATTCATAGTCTCGTTTTCCTTTTTCGCTACTTGCAACCACACAAAATCTCGAACGTCTCAAACCGGACTTCGCCCCAGAGGTCTTTTCTCCTCCACACCCGCTTCCCGCTTCTCACGACGACACTGCATAAAATGCCGTTCCCACACAGGTTACGGAGGCCAAACCTCGCAACAACATGCATAGCATCCGCAAGAACCGGCAGGGTCCAGACAAAACCCGAACAAAGGGTCATCTATTACATAGCCCCTCAAATCCACCTTTCCCTATATAGAACAGAATATCCTCCTACAGGAGAACCATGGGGATTTTCGTGATTTTTCCCTAAAGAAACAGGAATTTTCATGCTCCCGAAACACCACAAAACCAGACAGAGCAAAAAAAACACAGCAGAAGAGGACGAAAAAGAAAAACTGCAGAAACCCAGGAGACCTCACAAGTCACACAAAAGCATGCGAGAAATTTCCGCAACACATCACTGCCATTCTCCGGCAGTCCCCCATCACCACACAACAAAAATCCCAGGAATCTGCTTCCTCACATGATTCATGCAAAAAAGCTGATTTCTCATCGAAGAAAATCCAAAAATCCAGCCTAGAACAGGGCAAAAATCTTAAAAACCACTGATAAGACTGAAAAGACGATGGAAATAAGCCTGTAATTCACAGGTCTCACTCTCTTTTCTCACTACTTGCAATCCCAGGAGATCTCGAAGGTCTGAAACCGGACTGCACCCCAGAGGCTTTTTTCACTTCAGAGCCACTCGCCCGCTTCTCAGAACGACCACAAGTTAGTAGGGCGAAAATCCTACAACAACACGCAGCGCATCCATAATGAGGGAAATGACCCCGATAAAACCGGGCCAAAGAGCTGCATAGTTTCGATAGCACTACTCCTCTGCTCAGCCACAGAAGCCCCTACTGGGCAGAGAAATCAGAAAACCCTCTTCGCTTTTCACCAAACCCCACCAAAGGCCGCAAAACCCACAGCACCCGGCAAAAACCCACAAGAGAAATCCCACAGACCGGCTTTCCCACATGAACACAAGCCCATCCTGCAAAGAAAGCCGGCTCTTATGAAAAGAAACGCAGAGGTCCGGTCTAAAGGAACGGAAGAAGGCGAAAAACCGCTGCCAAGACTCCAAAAATGGCAGCCCAAAGCCCGAAATTCATAGATCTCACTCTCTTTTCTCACTACTGACAATCGCACGAGATCTCGAAGGTCTGAAACCGAACTCCACCCCAAAGGCTTTTTTCACTTCAGAGCCACTTGCCCGCTTCTCAGGACGACGCTACACAAAGCGCTGTTCACACACAGGTTGCAAAGACAAAAACCCCACAACAACACGCATGACATCCATCATAGAAACAGGGCCCAGGCAAAACCCGGTCAAAGAATCATGTAGCAAGATCTCCGCTCATCTAGATAGAGACGCCTTTCTACCTAAAGGTGGAAATACCCTTCTACAAGAAAAACAAAATATTCTGCCAAAAGAGAAGAAGAATTCCCCGCTTTCCTGAGCGGAAGAAAAATCTCAGATCCAGAGAGGGAAGACAGGGGCAAAAAAGGGCCATCCCCCAAAACACCAGCAGACAGAACCCACAACAACACGCGTGACATCCGCAACACGGGACAGGACCCAAGGAAAACCCGCTGAAAAAATCATGCAGAAAGGTCTCCACCCGCCTATGTAAGACTACCTTCTACATAAAGACAGGATACCCTTTTATATAAAAAAAGGTCTTCCATAGAAAAATAATGAGGATTCTCTCGACTTCTTGCCGAAAAAACTGCAATTTTTCGCACTCCAAAGGCAAAACGAAAAAAACAGTCAAACTTTCTTCAAGAGGAATCCAGAAGAAGAACACAAGAAAGAAAGAACAAAAAAGAAAAAAATGCAGAAAGCCAGGAGGCCTCATACATCACACAAAAGCTGAAAAAGGTTTCCTACCACACAGCAGCGCCACACTCTGGCAATTGTTCATCACTACACGGCAGCAAAGGGGCAACACCTGATAAAAGCCCATAAAGCCAATACAACAGACCGGCTTTCCCACATGAAAAGCAGAAGCATCCTGCGAGGAAGCCGGTCCATACTGAAAGACAAATAAAGGTCCGACCTAACAAATAAAGGTCCGACCTAAAGGAACGGAAGAAGCTTAAAAACTGCTGCCAAAACTCCAAAAATGGCAGCCCAAAGCCCGAAATTCATAGATCTCACCCTCTTTTCCCATTATTGACAATCGCGCGAGATATCGAAGGTCTGAAACCGAGCTTCACCCCAACGGCTTTATTCACTTCAGACCCACTTGCTCGCTTCTCAGGACGACGCTACGCAAAGCGCTGTTCACGCTGTTCGGACAGGTTCGAAAGACAAAAACCCCACGACGACACGCATGACATCCGCAAGAACCATGTAGCAAGATCTCCGCTCACCTGGATAGAGAGCATCCTTTTTACCTAAAAGATAGATCCTTCTACACGGCAAACAAAACATTCTGCCAAAAGAGAACTAAAAGAAAGGCCATCCAGAAACAGTGAGATGACCTTTCTCCAGGTCATCTCACTGGAAGAAGGAGAGGATACTCAGACTCACATCGATAAAGTCCAAGAAAGGCATAAGAAGTTCTATGATTGCCAGCATTGGCTTCCTTTCTGTTCCCAGATTAAAAAATGCCTCCTCAAAGGAGGCCCTTCACCGACAATGACAACAAAGCATACCAACCACCCACACCCTTCATTTTGCAGACCTTCAAAGTCAGCAACAAGTAACAAAGCAGAGCGAGACAGGCATACCCGTCACAATGTCGATAACAGGGCAAACCTAAGCAGATTTTCTGAAATAGCGCAACTGTACCAGCAGTATTCTTTGAGAGAGGAAGGAAAACACCGCTTTCACCTGCATTTTTTTAGATGTTTCCCGTATCCGCAGCATGCTTTCAAGCAGAAGTACTCTCCCTCGCTTGGAAAATAAAAAACGGCACACTAGGAATATATCCACTTTTTTCTCGTCTTTTTCTCCCCTCCAAAACAGCAAAATCTTGAAGATGAGAAGGACTGTAAGACACTGCAGCAGGCCAATTTTGTTGCTACAATAAAGAGTAAGGCAAAACACAAGTACTTCTTTTCTTGCCCTTCTTCAACAGTCACAAGAACTGCAATCTCCTCGAAGGGTAAACATCATACGAAGATAGTTTCTCGACGTTTTTCCAAGATGAAAAGTTACAGAGAGGAACGCCCTCCTTGCCTCTTTGTTCTCCTTATCTGTCTGAAAATTTTCCTACCCACAACACCCGTGACGAAGCTGCTTCACTGCAAAGTTCTGTTTCTTTTGCAAACTCAGTACCCTACCAATATCAGAAAAAATCCCTTTGAACAGGCAAGCAGAAGAAAAAAAGAAAATTCCTGTTTTCATCTCCTCCTTTTCCCCACAGTATTTGCATACATAAAGAGAAAAGAACGGAAACCCTGAACCTCTCATTTGGAAAATGAGATACAACCGGAAAACCCCGACTACTCTTTGCATTTTTTCGTCGCCGTCTCTTCTTTCTGTTCCGGAAAAATCAAGTACTTCTCATGCCAGAAAAAGAGAAAGAAAAATACAAAAGAAGTGCCGAAAAAACCTGCTTTCCCGGAAACAGACTCGCAAACAAGCCGGAGCTATGCAGACTCTAGGTAAAGAGAAGATGACGCGCTTGGAGAAGAAATTTATCAGATACAAGAAAAGGATTTGCATTTCAGAAAAAAACAAGTAGGAGAAAACAAGATCGGTGAAAAAATCGGATCCAGAGATATGAATAGAGAAAGAATTCTCTGCAAATACGAGAAAAAATAAAGGGATACGGAGAGAAAACAGCTGCTTTTCAAGAAACGAATTACATAGACGTATCTTTATACGTACAGAAAGTACCCTACCGCCACTTTTCCATGTGCTTCCCCGAAGCCCAGCAGACGCAAAAGCAAAAGAGAAAAAAATATGTTCCCCAAGTTTGTTGTTTTCTTCTACAAACCTGAGGAACACTCAAAACTATCGTATTTACTTGAAAAACAGAGAAGGCAGCATGCAGAGCAAAATCTACTCTCCAGCTCTTCTTTTTATTTGGCCAAACGGGCCATGATGCTCATCGTGCTAATACCTATGGAAATAAGCGTGAAAATAGTCCCAATAGCCATCTGAATTTTCTCCTGTGTTACCGTAAATCCCACAACTGCAAAGCCTCAAACAGCAAAACAGTAGACAACGAACAGGGCGAAACAGCACTTTTTTACTTGCCGGACAAACGCAACATAATACTGGTTGCAGTAAGTCCAAAGGAAACAATGGTGAGGATAGTCCCAATGCCCATCTGAATTTTCTCCTGTGTTACCGTAAATCCCATGACCGTAAAGCCTCAATTAGCAAGCCGTACACAAGAAAAGTTGTCCCACTCTGCTAAATCGAAAACTCCCAGTTTTTCACTTCCCTTTCAGACACGAATGACTGTTTCCAACCTTCATCCAGAAAGGGTTTTTCTAGACGCATAGACCTTGGAAGGCATTTACGCCAGACCCACTCTTCCAACACACCACCAACGAGAAAAGAACGAAGAGGGAAAGAGAAAAGAAGAACAAAAAGATAAAACACTTTTGTTTTTCTCGATCCTCCTTATTGTGTCGAGGAGCAAGGTACATTATAGAGAGACATATCACCCCTTGCCACATAAAGCACCGAAAACTCAATATTTCGCAAAAGTAGCGAGAATCTGCAACTTCCATAAAAAAATAGAACACACACAGTATTTTTACTGGTAATCACCGATTAATCCGGCACGGCATCACAGGAAAGAAGAAGAAGAGAGTTCCCTGCTCAGCGAGCACTCGCCCAACAAAAAAAGAAGAATCGGCAAACACCCTGAACAAGCTTGTGGCTGCTCTGCGTAAACTCGCGCTCCACTCACAAGCGAAACAGCACAGCATGGCCATCAGCCGCCAGAGAAAGACCACACAGAAGCGACAATAGGGACAACACAGAGACCCCACCCACCCAGGGACGACACACAACACTTCGCGCAACAGTGCATACTCATCCCGAGAGGCATTCCCAGCTTTACGCGAGAGAAGTCCGAAGGAATGCATGCTTGTTATTTTCCCAAGGCATCTGCAAAAGAATTCCCGAAAAGGGGCGTTTTTCTGCTACAAAAAGCAGGAAACGCCCCGGTCTCTTCTCTCCCAACCCGTAGTGCCAAAGAAAAAATGACCGGAACGTTTTTCCTAGGATTCTTGTCAGCTTTTTTCAGGTGACATCATTTGCTTCGATTACACAATATGTTTTGCGATGTCATAAGCAGCAAAGCCCAACACAGTGAAAGCTAGAACGTTGATTACCAGACCCACGAGATAGTTTCCTCTCTTCTCTGTATCACTACTCCCTGCACCACGCACATAGGGCAAAGAGGTGAGAATACTCACATGAGATTTGCTTCTCGCCACCAGTGGTTTGCTTTTGCCGCATAATCTCGAGAAGCTTAAGATTCGCCGATTTTTTCTGGCAAATCCGTCTTATCCACCACAACTTTCAGGGCGCCGGCTGGAAAACCCGGACGCCTGACGACGAGAGACAGTTCTTCCCACATAATCCAAAAAGCCTTCAGCTACTTCTTGCGGTTTTCCCAAAAACCGTTTTGAGGAGGGGGCTCCTGGGAAGCAGTAAGAAAAACAAAAGAGGCGTCTCACCAGCAATTCTACTGTGAGTCGCCGTCTCCTGTAGTGTCAGGCACCGGCCAACAGGCCGAGAACCCGAAAGGCAGCGAAGACAATGCCAACCAGCGTCAAAGCTTGCATACAGACACTCCCTCCATAGAACGGGAAGAATTTCCCCCCATCTTGATCGGAGGGAAGCATAGAGGAAAACCTGCATAAAATGCCATAGGGTAGCATAGTCCCCTTAAAGGAATATCTGTCGATACTCTTGCGAGTCCTGCAAGACCCGCTTTCCCCTTCAACTACAAGAAGTATTTTCGCACGACATCACTCCCTCAAACTTCCTCTTTCCCAAAAAATTGAGAAGAATCAACGCTTCACGCGACCCCGCAAGGCAAGCGCCACAAGCAAGCAAGCAACAGGACCAAGTAATCGCAAACCGGCCAGCATATTGCGTCCTTGAATTGTCAGTTCCTCGGTCTCAAAGTCCACAAGATACACCGTGGCACTCACTGCAATCGTCCAGGCATCAGTAAACGAATGACTCTCAACAAAACCCCAGTTCTGCAGGAGCAAAGCTCCGGATAGCCAAAAGCAGACAAGGGCAACACACGCCCTCAAGGGGCGTACTCCGTAGCCGGAAAGAAGCCAATAGAAGGTCGTCACAAAACGAGTGCCCCAGGCAGCGCTCCAGCGGCGCATTTCCATTTCGCCATAATAAAAATCTGCTGCAAGCACCTCATTGAGCGCTTCTTCTTGCCCCTTGCGTAGCTCTCGATACAACGTGCCAATCTCAACTGCATCTTCTCGCCATCGGGGGAAGAGAAAACTTGGGCTGAGGGGGAGCACCAAGCCCAAGAAAAATCGGAAAAAACGCGTCTTGCGCCGCCATTCCATCTCGTCAAAAAGAAAAGCCCGCCGCTTGTGTGCTCCAGGCAACACTACTTTTCCCGACAGAGACAAGCGGTCCAGATTTTTTGCCCCGATGAAACGACACGTCTGCACGTCCACCTGGCACAAAACCACCTGGCCGAGATCCATCCCACTGAGTGAGGAAAGCTGTAAAAGCCCAGTTTCCTCCTTCGTGCGTCCCTCAAACACAAGGTCTTCGCATCGAACAGCCGTGAAGTCTGCTCCGTTTTCAAACCTATTCCATCGAAAACGGGCACCCGTGTCGAACAATGCCTCACGAAAGCTCGTTCCCGCTGCAAAGGAAGTTTCCTCAAAAGAGGTGTTCTCACCAAAGGAAGCAGCAAAGAAGCTCGTTCCGTTCTCAAAAGAAGTTTCGAGCAGACGCGCGTTGCGACCAAACTTCACGCCAGAAAAATCGGCCCCATTACCGAACACTGCACCAAAAAAGAGAACGCCATCCCCAAAAGAAGCGCTAAAAAAACTCGTTCCATCCTCGAAAGTAGTATCGAAGAAACCAATTCCATCTTCGAACACAGCACCGTTGAAACTCGTCCCGTTCCCAAACGACACATCATCGAAGCTTGTGCCCTTTCCGAACCTCACTCCTTCAAAGCTTGTCCCATCCCAAAAAACAGTTCTCGCAAAAACTGCCTGATCAGCAAAAACTGCATCGTTGAAGTCAGCCTTATTCTCAAACCTGACTTGTTCAAAGCCCCCTTCGGCCCCAAAAATAGCCTGAGAAAAATCAGCGCGCCCCGCGAAAATTACTTTCTCAAATACAGTGCCCGAAGCAAAAGTCACTGAGCTGAAATTAGCGTCCTGCAGCACCCTCCACCCACGACCGTTTTGTGGGATCACAGCCAGCAATTCAGACAACATCTCCGACGTGACCACATGGGGATACTGAGAAAGGTCACAATTTCCTCCGCCTGCGACCTGCCACAAAACCCAGACCCACGGTTCCGCCGAGAATACCGGCAAAGTGTTTTCAGGCGACGTCGTTCCATCTATGTGCATTGCGGAAATATCCATTGGACGAGACAGGCCCATAAAAAGCAATGAGCCAAAAAAAACAAGAAAAGTGCAAAAAGAGTACAGCAAAACTGCGACGAAGAGGCCAGAAGAAGCGCTGACAAGAAGACATCGCCCGAAGAAGTCATGTGAAAACCGCTCACCATCTCGCCCCTGCCCAAAAGCACAGCACCACTAAAAGCTGCTGTAAAAAGATTCTTCACACACAACTTACGGAGAAAAAGCCTGTCATTTTTCGGGCCGGCGTTTCTTTCCCAAAGCAAAGAGGAGTCAGAAAAGGACACTGGAAAAGCAGGGGTGTTGCGGAAAGACCGCTCGTCAAAAACTTTCGATGTGAGAAAATCTTATATTTTCTCACAGTCAACAATAGCCATCTGCTCTCATTTACAAGACAGTATTATACTTGGAGTCTCAAGGAGAAAACAAGACGATTTACATGCATTTTGTACGACGTACGGTTACCCCCGCATTCGCCAGTTCCTGCTTCGCCTCGGTAATGGTGTATTCGCCAAAGTGAAAAATCGAGGCAGCAAGCACAGCATCAGCCTGCCCTTGCACTACTCCCTCGACAAGATGAGAAAGGTCTCCAACTCCTCCCGAGGCAATAATGGGAACATCAATGACCTGGCGAAGACTGCGGAGTAAGGGAAGATCATAGCCCTGTTTCGTGCCATCCCGATCCATTGAGGTAAGCAGGATTTCTCCAGCGCCCAACCGAATGACTTCACGCGCCCAACCAAGGACATCCAACCCAGTAGGGGTACGACCTCCATGGGTATAAACCGTCCAAGATATATCTTCTGCCGCGGTGGGAGACATGTCTTGGGCTCTTCCACTCGCAGGCTGCTCGTTGCGTCGTGCATCAATCGCAACCACAATACACTGGGCACCAAACCGATCAGCAGCTTGCGCCACAAGCCGCGGGTTGTCCACAGCGGCAGTATTCATTGAGACTTTGTCTGCCCCACAGTGCAACAGTGCACGGACATCAGAAAGAGAGCGTACGCCTCCTCCCACAGTCAGGGGCATAAACACTTCGTCTGCGGTACGCTCTACCACGTCATAAATCGTGTCACGCCGTTCATGACTCGCCGTGATATCGAGAAAAACAAGCTCGTCCGCGCCTTCTTCGTCATAGCGGGCCGCGAGTTCCACCGGGTCTCCCGCGTCTCTGATCTCAACAAACTGCACGCCCTTCACGACACGTCCACAATCCACGTCCAAACAAGGAACGACACGCACTGCAAGTGAACTACCCGTCATCTGTCCTTTCCCTTCTCTCTTGTGGAACTCGTTCTCGTGGGGCTCGTCATGTCGGAATCCACCACATCTCCCGCCACATCCCTCTCTCCCCTACCCTCCAGATCCACAGCCATATCGGACACACTGTCGACAGTGTCGACACTGCTCGGATCGGAAAGGAGCGCCAGCGCCTCCTCCAAAGAAAATCGGCCATCATACAAAGCTTTGCCCACAACAGCCCCAGTCACACGGCGTCCCACCACCTCAAGACGCGTCAACGCAAGCAGGTCCGCCAGTGAGGAGACACCCCCTGACGCCAGGATCGGAATATCCACAGCAGCCAAAAGCGCTTCCGTGCCTCCCAGGTCAGGGCCAACCAGCATGCCGTCCCGGCTCACTTCTGTTGCAAGCAGAGCGGCCACGCCGGCATCGGCAAGGCGGCGCGCAAGATCGGGAGCAGATATCCCACTCCCTTGCGTCCAGCCACGGATAGCGACTTCACCCTGCACGGCGTCCACCGCAGCCACAATCTGGCCTGGGTACCGTTGGGCGAGAGACGCGACAAGAGTGGGATTTTCGACTGCTGCCGTTCCAAGCACAACTCTGGCCGCGCCCGCGTCAAGCGCGCGCTGCACGAGGTCTGCCTCGCGCAAACCCCCTCCTGTTTGCACACGCAAACCAATATCTTGCGCAATCGCACGAATAATCTGGCGATTGTTGGTTCCTGTATCAAGCGCGGCATCAAGGTCCACCACATGCACCCAGACAGCGCCGGCAGCCTGAAAACGTCGCGCCCTCTCCAAAGGATCGTGATCGTACACGGTGACGTCGGCAAGACGTCCTTTTCGCAAGCGCACACACTGTCCGCCAAGCAGGTCAATACACGGAAAAAGCTGCATTTTCCTTACCTCTCTCACGCTTCACGCTCGGACACACGAGCCCCGGACACCGGAGGCGAGGATCGTGCGGCAAGACAGGAGGCGAGGAAGTTTTTCCAGAGGACAAGACCATCTGCAGAGGACTTCTCCGGGTGGAATTGGGTCGCCCACAAGTTTGAGCGCTCCAGCGCAGCAAGAAAGGGCACTCCATAGGAGGACACAGTTTCCTCCACCCCGTGCCCGAGACCAGGCGACAAGCCGTAGGAATGGCAATAGTAAAAACGGGTACCAGGTGCCGTCCCCGCGAAAAGCCGGGTCTGCACAGGCCATGTTTGGCAGTCCCAACCCATATGGGGGACAGTGAGGCCTGGGCCACCCACACGGACACACCGTCCAGGGAGCACTCCCAGCCCTGGCGCACTGTCCTCTTCGGACCACTCGGCCAAGATCTGCATTCCCACACAAATACCGAGAAAAGGACGATCTTCCTGCACCCAGTCCAGGACAGCCTGATCGAGTCCGACAGTACGGAGACGCTGCACGCACGCACCAAAATGTCCTTGGCCAGGCAGGACCAGTCCATCTGTGAGGGAGGGGTCGAAATCGCCAGGATCGGTCACCACACGCACGTCGCCGCCCGCCTTGGCGCACGCACGCGACACAGAACGAATGTTGCCCATGCCATAATCAAAAACAACTACACGCGCCTGCTTCACGCCAGCATTCCTTTCGTCGAGGGTGATCCTCCATCTCGACGCGGATCAGGGGAAAGAGCATCAGAAAGAGCACGTGCCAACCCTTTAAAGGCCGCCTCACACATATGATGGGCATTGCGACCTGCATCCGCCACAATATGCAAGCTGATACCTGCGTCGGTCACAAAAGCTCGGAGAAACTCCTCCAGGAGTTGTGGATCAAAATTACCGATACGTTCACGACCAGGATCAAGCTCATACACAAAAAAGGGACGGCCCGACAGGTCAAGCGACACGGAAATCCGTGCCTCGTCCAGCAGACCAACCGCCGACCCAAAACGTCGTAATCCAGCCCGGTCCCCCACGGCTTCCCGGAACGCCTGACCCAGCACAATACCAACATCTTCCACCGTATGATGGGCGTCTACAGAAAGATCACCGCGCGCCTTCACGTCCAAGCCAATGCCCCCATGCTTGGCAAGTTGGTCCAGCATATGGTCAAAAAAAGGAATACCTGTGTCGATTGATCTTGGACCACCATCAAGATCCAGGGTCACATGTACTTCTGTCTCCCCCGTTTTCCGGGACTGCACCGCGCGACGTTCGGCCATGTTTCCTCCTCACAGACGCAATCCTGCACGCACAGCACACCCAATGTTGCGTATCACAGCGCGTCCCCCGGGACTATCCACTCGGTTCGACAACGCAGAAAGCCAATCCGAAAAATCACCTCGAATCTCCCTTCTCTGCTTTTTGTCTCCGCTTTTTGTCCGAGTTTTTCGTCACAGTTGTTCATCACAAACCGCACTACTTCCGAGCGAGTCGGGGCTGGACACGCCAAAACCGGGCTTTGCTGTCGCAGGTTTCACAGCAGACAGGACCGCAGCAAGAGCAGACAAAAAACAGCTGTTCTCTGCGGGAGTCCCCACGGTCACCCGTAAACAGTTCTCTATTCCTGGGCGAGACGCGAAATTGCGCACCAGAATGCCATGTTCGAGTAAACCGCGCCACAGGGTTTCGGCATCGCACACTGGCCGGAAAAGCAAAAAATTCGAGAGAGACGGCCAGACAGTAAGGTCGGAACGGGCCGCAAGTGCATCATACAAGCGATCGCGTTCACTCGTCAGCGTCGCCACACGCGCACGCATCTCGTCCACAAAATCAAAAGACAGCATCCCTGCAACCTGTGAAAAGGCATTGAGGTGATAGGGCAAATGCACCTGGTCCAGCAACCCGATCCAGGCAGGCGAGCCGAGCAGATACCCAAGACGAAGCGCGGGAATACCCCAGGCTTTTGAGAAAGTCCGACAGACTGCAAGGTTCTCTCGACGTACAGCCTCTTGCGCCCAGGAAGTACCGAGAAACTCCCCATAGGCTTCGTCCACCACAACCAGCATGTCATCGAGATCGAGGGCTGCCCGCACGGCTGGTTCGTCTTCAGCCAAGCCAGTCGGATTGTTGGGATGGCAAAAAAACATGATCGATGGAGCCAGCTCTGCCACCGTAGCGGCCACAAGATCTCCCCCAACCAGAAAATCTGCTCGCCGCTTGACCTCTACCACAGGAGTAAGAACCGTCTGCGCGATATGCGTGTGCATGGTGTACGAAGGAGTGAACACGCAAGCCGTACGACCAGGACCACCAAAGGCTAAAAGCAGGGTTTGAATAATTTCGTTTGAACCGTTTGCCGGAAATACTGAGGCCGGTGGAACCCCTTCATGGTGCGCAATCGCTTCGCGTAACCGCACAGTGTGCCGGTCAGGGTAGCGGTGCAAAGGCATCTCGTGCAGGGCACGCTGCAGGGCTTCAAAAAAACCGGGTGGGGGCGGGTAGGGACTTTCGTTCGTATTGAGGCGCACATCCGCTGCAATCTGAGGAGAGTGGTAACCCGTAAGCGCCGTGAGATCAGAGCGAAGCTGCAAAGGCATTAGAAACCAGTCTTCTCCGCGTTCTCCCCGGCACCCGGACCTTGTCCACCAAGGCGGACAGTGATCGCATCGGCATGCGCTTGCAGTCCTTCGGTCTCCGCGATTTTGCAAGCCACAGGGGCAATTTCGGCCAGGCCCTTGCGGGAAGCTGTCACGATATGGAGAGATTTTTGAAAGTCGGCAACATGCAATGCCGAGGCAAAACGAGCAGTGCCCGCTGTCGGCAGCACATGAGAAGGCCCTGCCACATAGTCCCCTAGCGTGACCGGCGTGTCATATCCGCAGAAAACCGCTCCCGCGTGACGTACTTTTGGCAAAAGTGCAGTCGGGGTCGTCACCATGAGCTGCAAATGTTCAGGCGCAGCAGCATTCGCAATGTCGAGGGCTTCTGTGGCACCTGCGCACAGGACGAGCCTGCCTCCATCTACGAAAGTATCCTCAATTTCACGGCGGCGCGGCGAGAGGGAGACCAGACGTTTCAGTTCATGGCGTACTGCGTCCGCCAGCTCATCAGACCAGGTCACAAGCATGATAAAACCGCCTGGACCATGCTCGGCTTGCGCCATGAGGTCTATTGCCACTTGATCGGGCGGGGCGAGCTCGTCCGCAATAATGAGCAGCTCGCTTGGACCGGCAATCGATTCCACTCCCACCCTGTGCGCGACTTCTGCTTTCGCGAGCGCCACATACACGTTTCCTGGACCCACGATCTTATCCACAGGACGAATCGTCTCTGTGCCATACGCAAGGGCGGCAATTGCCTGTGCTCCCCCAATCTTGTAAACCTCGGACACTCCCAACAGGTGCAGTGCAGCAGCAGTCGAACGGGGCACGAGGCCGTCTTTGTCGGGGGGGACGCACACAACCAATTCGCCGACTCCTGCAACCTGTGCAGGAATCACGGTCATCAGAACTGTTGAGGGATAATCGGCCCGGCCTCCCGGCACATAGATTCCCGCTCGATCTACAGGAAGAATGCGTTCTTCTACTATGAGACCATCGAGTTCTTCCCAGAAACCCTCCGTATGCCGAAAGGCAGTATGATACGCACGGATCCTGCTCGCAGCACGTGTGAGGGCATCACGAAAATCGGGATCTGCAGTGTCCCAGGCTGCCTCTGCCTCTGCAGGAGTGAGCCACAATTGGGAAGGTGCCAATTCCACGCCGTCAAAACGAGCAGTACAAGCGCAAAGTGCAGCATCACCGCCCTCATCCACCTCAGCCAGAATCTCGCGCACAGCGGCAAGGACACTCGCCGGACGAGCCGCCACACGCGCCACGAGTCGCGGCAAGATCTCAGAAAATTTCTCAGAAGTCGTACGCAGATCGTAAGCAGCCAGCATCCTCGTTCAGTCCTCATTGGTGGGCATTGATCGGCAGAGAAATCAGCAGAAAATCAGCAGGAACAGTGTTCCGGCACGGGCACTTGCAGGCCGGAACAGACCACAGGACTTCCCGAAGCCCCGAACAAAACACGACTCCGCCAAGAGGACGCCATCGAACACTGAGCCAATCTCGTGGAAACCCTGTGAAAACCTCGTGGAAGCGTAGCCTAGAGGTGCCAAAGGCAGAGGAAATTTTCTTCTGCTCCGCACTCCTCCTCAAAATGTACTTGGAAAAGTGTCCCCGGAAAACACTCCGAAAAATATCCAGACTTTTCCAAGCGGGTATCAATCCCCCTTAAGACGAATCTCTTACAAGGAATCTGTGCGAAAGATTGCGCCATTCTCGATCGGGCAAAGCCTCTCAGCAAGAGAAAGACCTATCGGATTTCTTACGATAACCCAGCAGAACGACCAGGCAATAAAAGTATCAAAATACCTTTATTTACCAACATTTCTCTGCAAATATATTTTCAGAAGTGACACAAAAAATGACACGCAGACAGGACAGTGCCGGGATTCCCCGTAGAATCGAAGAAAAAAGCAAGCCATCCTCTACGCAGTAATCTTCCCCTATTCCTCGAAAACGACAGAATCCTTTCCCTCTGCAATACTCCCAAAAAAACAAACAGCTTGTACGGGGCAAGTATCCGATAAAGTGGCAAACGCATTTTGCTACTGACCGAAAAAACACAGAAAGAAAACTCTTATGGGCCTTTTTGACAAAGTAAAAAACCTCACAGGAAAAGCCGGCGATCTGGTAAAGGAACATGGTGACAAAGTCGAGGATGGTATCGACAAAATCGCCGACCTTGCAGACAAAAAAACCGGCGGAAAACACGCTGACAAAATTGAAAAAGGCAGCGAAAAGGCAAAAGATCTTGTCGACAAACTTACTGACAAAACAGGCAAAACAGAAGAGGACCTTCCAGAAGAAGACACCGAAAAAAAATAGCCTGCTCTTCTCGTTCATCCCTCACGCATCAGAAGAATAAAATTTTCTCTCCTCCGCTCTGATTTGTTTTCTTTCCCCTTTCTCATTGAGGCTCTCTTGACGCGTGCAGCAATGCGCATTTCAATTCGTGGCGACGCTTGCATCTCGGTGAGGAAGGGGCGCATCGAGCAGACGCTCAATGCTTTCGCTTGGCATGGGCGGCATAAAGTGGAAACCTTGCGCCAAGGCCACTCCCCGAGCGCGAAGACGTACTGCCTGTGCAGCAGTTTCCACTCCTGTCGCCACCACACGCAAGCCGACCTGTTTGGCCACAGTCACGACAGCCTCAACCATCGCAGCGTCCACACCCTCGTCTTCTGTTTTGAGCTGCGCAAACATGCGGCGACTCAGCTTCACATAGTCAACCGGCTCTTTCTTCATCAGATGCAAAGACCCCACAGAAGAGCCAAACTTGTCGATAGCAACCTGGAAACCCAAATCTTTACAGACTCTCGTCTGTGCGCGGATATCCGCATGCAACGCGAGCAGGGCATCGCCCACTTCGATACAGAGCGCGTCCGCCGGCACACCTGTGTCCTCCAGAGTTTCAAGCAGGACGCGAGACAAGTCATCCTGGCGAAGCTGGCGTTCCGACAGATTCATATGATACGTAAGAGAAGCGGTTTCAGGGTGTTCTCTCCGCCAGGTCGCCGCGAGCTGCGCAGTCGCCCGAATTCCCCAATTACCAATAGGGATAATCAAACCAGTTTCCTCAGCGAGCTCAATAAACTCACGCGCGTCAATCACACCAAGATCTGGATGGACCCATCGCACAAACGCTTCCAGACCAGATATTTTATAGGTAGAAATATCAATAATGGGCTGATAATAAAGGCGTAATTCATCTGCTTCTATGGCCCGCCCAAGGTCTTTTTTATCGTGCAGACTCTTGCGCACGAGCGCACGCCGATTCCGCACAGCCATTTCTACACATCCGCTCCCCATGCGCTTTGCTACTTCGACTGCCTCGTACGCTTCTGAAAGCAGATCTGAGATATCGTCATCAGGAGAAACAGCGAGCGAAATCCCAAAGCTGCCCGTGACAAACATCTCATTCGGAGGAATCGGAAAGGGACGAGAAAAAGCATCGGTAATACGCTCTGTGAACTGCAAAGCTGCCACATCAGACGGAAGATCTGCCGCCAAAATGCCAAACTCATCACGCCCAAGATGGACTACCAGGTCCGGTTTGCGGACCAGTTCAAGAAAACGCTCCCTCAGATTCTCGAGGAGAAGATCTGCAGCAACCGCGCCGACCCCTGCTTCAATCGCCGTAAATCGGTCGACATCCAAGACGATTACTCCAAGAAAGCTGCCCTTTTCAAGTTCAGAAAGAGCAGCACGTCCTTTCTCAAGAAAGGACTCACGACCGCCCTGCTCAATAGAATCCGAAGTGTCACTCATTCGCGAAGTTTCCCTTGCACCCACCAAAGCACCCCTCTTGCGCACGTGCACAATCAACAGAAACGGCCCAGTGGAAAAATCAGGACTGCACAGCATCAGAGAAGATGCCCGCGTGTCCAGCAGTTCGACGCGCCAGACGCACCCCAGACATCGGCAAGCAACATTCCTATCTTGACAAGCACACAGAAAAGTACAGAAAATACGTACTGACACATCCAAACCAGGAAAACACCATAAAACAGGAATAAAACAGAGAAAGCCTTACAAAAAGAGCAGAAAAGAAGCGACGACAGGAGAAAACGTTGCTCTTCCCATCCCTGCTGCCTCTACTCTGAACTGCAATGATCATCCCACTTTTTCCACTCGACCTTGTCCTCTTCCCCCACGGGCTGCTTCCACTACATATTTTTGAAGAGCGCTACAAGAAAATGATCGGGCAATGTGTCTCCGGTGACGTTTCTTTTGGAATCGCCTATGCGACGGCAGGAAAAACTGTCGGCGGCACGGCAACCACAGTATCCATTGGCGTCACGGCCCAGATCGAACAACACCGCCTCCTCGCGGACGGACGGTACCTCATCCTCGTAAGCGGAGATAAACGTTTTCATATCACAAAGCGTGTCGACGCCCAGTTCCCACAAGCAGACGTGGAAATCATGTCACCCGACCAAGGTGAAGACTTCTCATTTATCAACTTTTCCCCGGAAACCTTCACAAACACCAAAGAAAGAGAAAATAAATACGTATACCAATTTGAGCGGCGCATGCGACGCTATATCGGGCTTGCTGCAGAAGCAGGAGAAATCGATACGTATATTCCGCCCCAGTTCGACGCAGACCTTGAAACGGTTTCCTTCCTCGCGGCAAACATGCTCCCGATCAACATGCAACATCGTCAAGAGCTGCTTGAGATGTCCACAGCAGAACGTCTGCAGGCAATTGAGGAAAAAATCGCGCAAGACGACTCCCGGCTTGAACGCATGATCACAGAACGCTGATCGCCTCCCTGCCACAGCACTCACCACAAACGAAGAACGAAAAAATTCATTCTCACTCCCGCGCTCCCGATCTTCTCCTGTAACCCCTCTTCACTCATGAGACGAGCGCGGAAAGAAAAATGGGCACTGACCTCACCCTCACAAGGAGCGCAAGCAGAACCGCCGGAGTGGCCATGCACAGACCACGCGCCCCACGAAAAACCTGGCAAAACGGGAAGAGCACTGCAGTCGCGCACATCAATACACGCATACAGAAAATCAAAACACGCATGGCCGCCACCGGAATCGCTCCCCTGCGCGTCAATGCCCCCCTCTCCTTTTCTTCTGCAAAAAGCCCAGGCGCAAAAAGACCGCCATTCTCAACAGACTTCAACAACGCTCTCAATCACGCGATAGACCAGTTGCTTTCTCCCCAAGAGACCGACCTCTCCCCACCACATGCCTCGGCAGGCCCCTCTGTGAGCCAAACTGCACGCCACGCTCGTTCCGTACCAGCTGCTCTCGCCGCCTATGGAAACGGCAGAATTCCCCACGAAGCGCTCCAGCCAATCGGTATTGGAGCACACCGATTGCACGCGCCGGCAGCCGGCGCGTTTATTGCCCTGCGCGCCACGGCAGCCCGCGCAGGAGTGCACATTGGCGTGACCGACAGTTATCGCTCCCATGCCGCCCAAGTCGAGCTCGCAAAGCGCAAGGGGCTCTACAGTCAGGGCGGTCTCGCAGCCCGCCCTGGCACAAGTCAGCACGGCTGGGGGTTGTCACTCGATCTCGACCTCAATGCGCCCGCACTCGCTTGGATGCGACAGCACGCCCCAGCGTTTGGCTTTACTGAAAACGTGCCACGAGAACCCTGGCACTGGACTTACGGTCAAGAAACCGCCCACTAGATAACAGTCCGCCAGGAAACGGTCCGCAAGAAAATTGTATTGCCACGTTCCAGACATGCGAAAAAGGTTTGTTGTCTCACTCAGTTGCGTCTCCCCTGTCTACCTATCCAAGCCCCATGAACGAAAAACTAGGGCAACGGCCGGTAGGTCACCGGATCAGGGCGAGCCACCATCCCTATCTCATTCACAACAGAAACCTTTGTCTCTGATGCCGCGTTGGCAAGTTCGCGGGCCACCCACGGGTGCAATGCAAGCTGATCTGCCAGAATCCCCACCGTTGTGCTCTCTGCCAGACCATCCTCTGAAAACCAGCCTCGCGCATACCGCCAGGAAACAGCTTCGGCAGCCGCAAACTCACCCCCGTCCAAACGCTGATTCATCAAAAAAGAAGAGACGCGGCGTGGCACAAGGTGCATGCTCTCCGCAACAATCACGGCGCGTTTTCCTGCTTCACGCGCCACAAGAGCGAGAGGAAGAGATCCCACTTTCGCCGCCACATTATCGGGACTAAAACAGTCAGTGCCGATCAACACCAGATCGGAAATACCGACTGCAGGACCGATCATGGCGTCATAGACCACTTCTGTTGGGACCCGCGCACAGTACAGCTCGGCGGCAAACGCCTCACCGTCCTTTCCAGGGGCAGACTGACAACACAAAAGACGAGAGATCCTCCCGCTGCGCGACAAGGTAACCAGAGCAGAGAGCATGCCCGCACTCGTGGTATTTGTCAGAATCACTGATGACTCTGGAATAAAACCCAACAGCGCCCGTGTCAGAGTCTCCGATGCCCGCTCCGCGCGGATTCCATAACTGCGGGCAGCATCCCACACCGCGTCTACGACAAACTCTGGTCCCTCAGCGCTTCCCGCGGCAAGACAACAGGCATTCACAAATCGCCAGATAGGCCCCACATGGCCTTGTCCTCGCAGCAGCAAACGTGCAGATTCTTCAAAAGACCGTTCGAATGCCCGGTCGTTCTCGTTTTCTTTGCCGAGCATGACGAACGCCCGTGCTGCTTCCGCCACAAGGTCACACGGGCTGCTCTGCCGATCATTCGCCACAACTCGGACTAATTCCTCAGCAGTCATGCTCTCACAGTAGCGGACCCCGACTTCCGAACACCCCAAAAATAGGGCGGAACACTCCGGCTTCAGACTTCAGCTGAACCATATTTTTTGATAGTTCCGGCTCTCTGGGTGAACAAAGAGTACGAAAAGGGCTACGGCAATCATAGTCGAAAGCACCACGTTGAGTCCCCCACCCAACAGAAAAGTCGCCACGGAAAGCACCATCACCAGACCCGACACGACCACACCACCCTGCCAGGCCACTCTCTTGTCGTTCGCGACACCAAAGGCACACATCCCAAGCAAGATATCGGACAACAGGAACAAGGGGCCGGAAGCGAAAAAAAACAACAGACCAAACACAATACGGAAGTAACAGAGCATCACTGCAATCTGTAAAGTCTGGGGATGAGATTGGTTGAACCATCGCCACTCGTTCACACTTCTTGCCTCCCGGTCTCTGTTTTTTGCCCCAATTTCTTGATCCTTTGCCTGTCTTCTCTTCCCTATCTCGCTCCCGTCACCTGGCTTCTCTGTCGCGTCGCTTCGGCAGCGGCACGCGACCGCGCGCGTAATTGCCCGCAAGCAGCGTCAAGATCGCGACCGCGCGTCTGTCGTACGGTTGCATTCACTCCTCGGTCTTGCAACACTGCCGCAAAACGCGCCACGGTCTCAGGACCGGAAGGACGATAGGAAGTATCAGGAGTACTATTGAGAGGGATGCAATTCACATGCATCCCCAAAGGACCTACCAAACCAGCCAAAGCCAAAGCCTGTGCGGGACTGTCATTCACACCCTCAATCAAGGT
>Ga0209013_10000332_pt1 | contig 41216 bp, 29 predicted proteins | sample Cruoilmetagenom2_FD_187291 | JGI IMG/M metagenome (GOLD analysis project Ga0209013, IMG submission 187291) | Oil polluted marine microbial communities from Coal Oil Point, Santa Barbara, California, USA - Sample 2 (SPAdes) (version 2) | ecosystem: Environmental > Aquatic > Marine > Oil seeps ...
GCTTTCTTCTTAGCAGGAGCTTTCTTCTTAGCAGGAGCTTTCTTCTTAGCAGGAGCTTTCTTCTTAGCAGGAGCTTTCTTCTTAGCAGGAGCTTTCTTCCTAGCAGGAGCTTTCTTCTTAGCAGGAGCTTTCTTCTTAGCAGGAGCTTTCTTCTTAGCAGGAGCTTTCTTCTTAGCAACTGCTTTCTTTCGGGTTACTTTTTTCCTGGCTTTTTTCGCTTCGGCTTTTGCCTCGGCTTTGGCATGAGCAGCGATAGCCAGTGCTTCAGCTTTTGCTACGGCATAAGCTTTTTTCAATTCTACCTTTGCCTTTTTCATCGCAACCTGAGTAGAGGTATGAGCATGTTTCGCTGCTTCAACAGCTTCATGGGCTGATTTAGCCGCTGCCTGGGCTCCTGTGTGGGCAGCTTTGTTTGTGACATTTGCGGCTTTACCCAATTTTTTACGTGCAGCTGCAACTTTCCTTTTCGCTATTTGTGATTTTTTCTTACCAGCAACAACCTGCCTTTTTAATTTTGCTACTTCTTTTTCATATCCACTCACAGCCTGTCTTTGAGCGGTTGCCAGTTTTGCTTTTAGTTTCTTCAGTTCCTTTTGTAGTTCAGCAACTGAACTAATATTTGATTTTGCTGCAGCCATGGGGAAATCCTTCATTGATGGGTTTTTTAAAGAGGTTACTATTATAGACTCAAAAAATGAATTATTAATAATGCATTAAATAATTTCCTGGGCAGAGCAATGAAAACTATTTACAGAATGGTTTTGTTGATAAAAAATTAGAATAATAATAAATCACCATATTTGATTTGATGAAGGAGTTGTTTTTGCTTGAAAGTGAATCTAAAACAGACGGCTTGTGGCATGTAAAAACTAAATGTCCGTATGCGAAGGAGCTGGAAGCAGCTGGCATGGCTGTGTTTGAAAGAGGAACCGGCAGTGATGCTTTGAAATCCGCGAATGGATGATTTGTTCAATAATTTCAAACCACCTTTGGGCTTGCGTAGCCGGCATATGCAGTCCCTGCTGAACAGTAGTGGCTTGCGCCGCCGCCGCATCATGCGCTCATCCGCAGCCCTGCAGCGCAGTGCTGAAGTCTTTACCCTCGACGGCGGTTCCGGCATCAGGCTGCAGGGGCTGTATTCAAAACAGGCATCAAAAAGCCGTGGCCTCGCCGCGTTGCTGCACGGCTGGGAAGGCAGTGTGAACTCAAATTACATCGTTGCCAACGCGGTGCGCCTGTACGAAGCCGGCTTCGACGTATTCCGGTTGAATTTTCGCGACCACGGCGACACACATCACCTGAATCCCGGTATTTTCCACTCCTGCCGGCTGGATGAGGTTATCAATGCGCTCAGGGATTTGCAGAATCGGCTTGTCGCCGGATCCTGGTTCCTGGCTGGTTACTCGCTGGGCGGCAATTTCTCACTGCGCGTAGCCCTGAATGCAGAGCGGGCCGGGCTGAACCTAGCGCAGGTGGTTGCCGTGTGTCCGGTGATTAATCCGGCCAACGCGATGCTGTCGATGGAGCAGGGGCTCCAGTTTTATGAGAGGTATTTTGAGCGCAAGTGGTCACGTTCCCTGCGTACCAAGGCTGCCTGTTTCCATGATCTGTACGGCGATGAGCAGTGGCATGAAATCAAGAGAGTAAGGGAAAGGACGCATTACCTGGCCACGAAACATGCAGGTTTCGACAGTGTCGACAGCTATTTCGAGGGTTACTCAATAGCGGACCAGCGGCTCGCGCCGTTGAAAGTACCCTCGACACTGCTTACTTCTGTTGACGACCCCGTAGTTCCCGTCAGTGATTTTAAAGATTTGCCCGACAACCCCGCGCTGGAGTTGATTATCGCCCCGTACGGGGGGCATTGCGGGTTTTTGAAAAACTGGAAGCTGGAGAGCCTGTCAGAGGATTTGATACTCAACCGTTTCCTTGACGCGGCAAATATTGCCTGAAAGCGGTCAGGGATTTGGAGCGGGTGAACGGAATTGAACCGTCATCTCCAGCTTGGGAAGCTGGGGTAATGCCATTATACGACACCCGCTTTAGAACCCTCGCAATTTTTAGATAGTAGCAGAAGCAGCATGGCTTGTTCATCCATTCGAACCCGCCGGATGATTCTGACTCCCAGTTTGGCACAAGCCCACTCGGAGTAAGGGGTCTTATTCCAGGACCCTTTGCAACACGACGTTGCAAGAGGAGGCCCCAGGGAAGGGTTTATGCCGTGTCCTGGAATAAGACCCCTTACTTCGAATGGGCGCGCTAGGAAATCAACGCCTCGACGTGAGCACGCGAAGCACTGGCCAGTGCTTCCAGGTCGTAGCCGCCTTCGAGCAGGGAGATTACCCGACCTGCGCATGTGTCTTGGGCAATACGACAGATTTCGCCGGTAATCCAGCCATAGTCGTCATCCTGCAACTCGATCTGCCCCAGTGGATCCCGTTGATGCGCATCGAAGCCGGCTGAGATGATGATCAGTTCCGGCTGGAAATCGTGCAGCGTGGGTAAACCCCGTTCTGACCAGGTGGCACGGAATTCATGGCTGCCGTCGCCTGGCGCCAGCGGCAGGTTCAAAATGTTGCCGCAACCCGTTTCGTCTGCGCTGCCGGTTCCGGGAAACAAAGGCATCTGGTGACTGGATACATACAGCAAATCAGGACTCTGCTCAAAAATCGCCTGCGTGCCATTGCCGTGATGAACATCGAAATCGAGAATCGCAACCCGCTTTATTCCGTGCACGGCAAGGGCATGCCGGGCGCCCACCGCCACATGGTTGAGCAGGCAGAATCCCATGGCGAGATTACCTTCTGCGTGGTGGCCCGGAGGACGGACGACACAAAAGGCGTTGCGGGATTTGCCTGCGAAGACCTGGTCGATAGCAAAACAGGCTGCGCCGCTGCCCCGCAAGGCCGCATCGATTGAACCGGGCGAGAGGAAGGTGTCCGGGTCCAGTGCAACCTTATCTTCCCCGTGTTTGTCTGCTCCAGGTTCGAGTTCGATCACTTGTTGCCAGTATTCTGTGTCATGCACCCGGCTAATTTGTTCCAGGCTGGCCTTCGGCGCCGGCAGCAGTTCTGTGCCTTGCATGTTTCGTATGGCGTTCAGTACAGCCCGGACACGGTCTGCCCGCTCTGGATGGCGGGCCCCCGGATCGTGTCTCAGGCAGTCGTCATGATGAAGTATCAGGGTTTTCATAGTCCTTGGTGGTCAGTATAAAGTGGAAAATCAGGCTTAGAACAGTGGCAGTGACATGGTTTCCTTGACCTCCTCCATCACCATGTAGCTGCGTGAATCGCTGACGCCGGGAAGCGCCAGGATCTTTTCCCCCAGCAGCGTACGGTATTCATGCATATCCTTGACCCGCGCTTTGAGCAGGTAATCAAAGTTTCCGGAAACCAGGTGGCATTCCAGCAGTTCCGGCAGTTGTTTGGCCTGGCGCCGGAATTCCCTGAAGGCGCCGGGTGAGTTGCGCAACAGGTTGATTTCCACGAAGACCAGCAGGCCGGCGTCGACCAGTTCCGGGCAAAGTTGCGCGGTATAGCCTTTTATAAAACCATCCCGCTCCAGCCGCCGCACCCGCTCCAGGCAAGGTGTGGTGGTCAGGTTCACTTTTTTTGCCAGCGCGACATTGGACATGCGGCCGTCTGCCTGCAGGCATTCGAGGATGTGGCGGTCTGTTCTGTCCAGTGGCTTTGGTCTTTTGGCATCACTACTCATGGGAAAGCCTTATTTATTTAAGTAAATTAGTTTAAACAACTGCTTTATTCTATTTTACAGGATAAAAAACCATGTAAAAACAGCTAAAATTAGAAGATAAACATACCATGGAGTATAGAGATGAAAGTCGGTGTCCCCAAAGAAATTAAAAACCATGAATACCGTGTAGGTCTTGTTCCTGCGTCTGTTCGTGAATTGACTCAACACGGCCATGAGGTTTTCGTTCAATCCACGGCGGGGCACGGTATCGGGGTAGACGATAGCGAATTCGAAGTGGCCGGGGCACGGATTCTGCCGGATGCAGAGCAGGTTTTTGAATCGGCTGAAATGATCGTCAAGGTCAAGGAACCCCAGGCTGTCGAGCGGGCAATGCTCAAAGAACATCACACCCTGTTCACTTATCTTCATCTCGCGCCCGATGCGCCGCAAACGGAAGAACTGGTCAACGGCGGGGCATGCTGCATTGCGTATGAGACTGTCACCGATGATGCAGGCCAGTTACCCCTGCTGGCGCCAATGTCCGAAGTAGCAGGCCGTCTTTCGATCCAGGCCGGCGCCTGGTGCCTTGAAAAAGCTCATGGTGGCTCCGGTGTTTTGCTGGGTGGCGTACCCGGCGTGGAACCAGCCAATGTCGTCATCATCGGTGGCGGCACTGTGGGTTTTAACGCTTGCCAGATGGCCGTAGGCCTGGGCGCCAATGTGGCCGTGCTGGATCGCAGTGCAAAAGTGATGCGTTTTCTCGATGCCATCTTTGCCAGTCGCATCGAAACCGTATTTTCCAATGCGGATGCCATCGAGCGGCATATCCGGACCGCCGACCTCGTGATAGGTGGTGTGCTGATCCCCGGCGCCTCGGCTCCCAAACTTGTCACCCGTGAACACCTGGGACTGATGCGCAAGGGTTCTGTGCTGGTGGATGTGGCCATCGACCAGGGCGGATGTTTTGAGACTTCAAAAGCCACCACGCACGCAGAACCGACCTATATCGTTGACGATATCGTGCATTACTGCGTCGCCAATATGCCCGGCGCCGTACCGCGCACGTCGGCATTCGCCCTGAACAACGCCACCCTGCCATTCACGCTGGCTCTGGCGGACAAGGGTGCAAAGCAGGCCATGCTTGATGATCCGCATCTGCTGGAAGGCCTGAACGTTTACCATGGCAAAGTCACCTACAAAGACGTGGCCGACGATCTCGGCTATGATTATGTTCCGGCTCGCGAAGCACTGGCCAACTGACGGAATCAATTTTCCCGCAGAGAACGCAGAAGACTCTGAATTTCGGACCTCGTTTCGCTGAATAAACTGATGACTGACCACCAACTCCATGAGCACAAAACCTGGCCAGCCGCACTACGCTGGTTTCACTGGATAAATTTCACCTGTATCCTGGGCTTGCTCTTCATGGGCTTGATCATGTTGAACAAATCCGGGCTGGGCATATCCGGCAATGAAGCCAAAATTGGGCTCAAAGTCGTGCATGTCCTGATCGGTTATGTGTTTGTCGCCAACCTGGTGATTCGTTTTGTGCTGGGATTTATTGGCCCCGCGAATATGCGCTGGTCGAAGGTTTTTCCGGGCAAGGGTTTTGGCGCTGATTCAAAACGTTTTAAGGCAGCGGAAACTGTGGGCAGGGGGAATGCCTGGCTGGGGCATAACCCGAAAGCGAAGCTGGCGCTCAGTGTCATCTATTTGTTGCTGTTTACCATGGCCGTTACCGGCCTCGTGCGAGCGGGAACGGATATTTACTACCCGCCATTGGGTGCTTATGTGGCCAGTCAGGTGGCTGCAGAGGGTGTGGATCCTGCAAGTCTCATACCCTACGATAAAACAGGTGTTGATGAGGCGGCTTACAAAGCCCTGGGCGAGTTTAAAGGCCCTTATGGCAAGGTGCATCTTTATTCAGCTTACACTTTGTTTGCCTTGATACTGCTGCACATCTTTACCGTGGTATGGGTCGAAGTTCGTAACCAGGGTAGCCTGATTTCTTCCATTTTTTCTGGTCGAAAGATTTTCTCTGGTCCGCCTGGAGATCAATGGAATTAACGGGAATCCCCGGTTCTATGTAAACAATCGCTTGATAAATTGCACATCGACATAAGTCGCTTCGCCCGCATTACCGGCTATAACAGTAAAACCCGCATCAGGTTCACCCAGTTTGTCCAGCACAATTGCGGCACCGTCAAAGTCTTGCCGGCGGGTATAGCCGTTGACAGTCACCAGGGTTTTTATGCCAGCGGCTGTCGAGGACAAAAAACCATTTTCTGAATCCTCAAAAGCCAAACAATTCACCGCAGTTATACCCAACTGCTGCATGGCATATAAATAAATATCGGGTTTGGGCTTTTTCTCGGGCACTATATTGCCCGCCGCGATTACTTCAAACCATTGGATACTCTCTTCGCCCAAAGTCGCACGCAGCAAAGTGGTTACATTCTCCGGCGTCGTGGTGCTTGCAATGCCCATCCTCAAACCTGCGGTGCGAGCCTCGTTCAGTAAACGCTCAACACCCGGTCTCAAGGGGATTGCCCCGGATTTCAACAGGGCCACATAGTGTTGAGTTTTGACCTGATGCAAACCGCGAATAAATCCATCCAAATCCACTGGCGCATTAAAAGCAGCGGGAAATTCGTCAATAAAATAACGAATTCGTTCTTTGCCGCCGGTCACTTTCAACAGTTGACCATAGATCTCGGTACCCCAATTCCAGTCTAAACCTGCTTCTGCAAATGCCAGGTTGAAAGCAACCCGATGACCATCACGCTCGGTATCCGCCAGGGTGCCATCTACATCAAACAACAAGGCTTTTAATTTGTTCAGAAGATGCATCACAGAATCAAGGCAAAGTCCTGGTTATCCATCACTTCTTCAATGTAGATTATGGCGCCCATTTTACTTAACAGGGCATCAGTCTATTCATAGCTGCCCATATCTGCCTGGAGCCACTCAATAAATGCTCGGGCCGGGGGGTGGTGCAGGGTATCTTTGCGGCACACTAGCCCCCATTCCCCCAAACCTTCGGCACAGTGTGCCACAGGCTGAATCAGTCGGCCCGCTTTCAGGTCCTTGTCCGCAAAAGGGCCGTTGACTAAAGTAATTCCTTCTCCATCCATAGCCATTTCCAGGGCGATGACGGTACTGTCGACACTGATTGAGTGACTGGTTTTTACTTCGCCCAGGCCTGCCGAAGCGAACCAGTCTTGCCACTGCCATAGCTCTGAGGTGATGGTCAGTAGTGGGTAGTTCAGCAAATCTCCGGGTTTGAGATTTTCTCCACCGTTGCCGATTAATTCGGGACTGCAGACTGGAAACAGTTTTGGCTGCATCAGAGGCGTCCAGTGCAGGTGTCCACCGGGTGGCGTGTGGCAGAATATCATTCCAACATCGGCGTTGACTTCGTCGAAATCCTGCTCGTGGATACTGGAGAGAAGCTGCAGTTTAAGCCCTGGATTTAGCGCCCTGAAGCGAGGCAGCCGATGGGAAAGCCAACGAAGCGAAACCGAAATATAGGTCTGTATGCGAAGGATGGATTGGCTGGTACCGCGTCGAATCGCTTCACTGCCGTTAATCAGTATTTCCAGCGCTTCGCGAGCGACCGGGTAAAAGCGCTCTCCCTCGGGGGTCAGCACCGCCTGGCGTCCCTCACGGACAAACATTTTGACCCCGAGGTCATTTTCCAGCGACTGAATCTGATGGCTGATGGCCGGGTGGGTCAGGTTCAATTCTTTGGCGGCCTTGCGGAAACTGCACAATCTGGCAGTACTCTCAAACCCCTTCAAGGCCTTTAACGGGGGTAGTTTGGGGAAATTTAACGGTGTAGCCATGACTGTAATCACCCGGGTAAAGCTAGTCTGTATTGGAAGCTAACGGTAACAAAAGTTACCAGTTAAAAAATAAATGTCAATTGTGTTGATGGTTATTAATGAGCCACTATATGCCTTAATTGATTTTTATGTCGACCGGGGCAGGTGACTGCCAGTGGAAACAAAACTTTAAAGGAAAGGCCGCGATGACAGATAAAAACAAACTCCCATCCAGGGCCCGGGTCGTAATTATTGGCGGTGGCATTGTCGGTTGCTCCATCGCCTATCACCTGGCAAAACGCGGTGTCAGCGATGTGGTGCTGCTGGAGCGTAAGCAGCTTACCTGCGGTACCACCTGGCATGCGGCCGGTCTTGTGAGCATGCTCTGGCCAACCCCCTACCTGACCAACCTGGCCAAGTATTGTCATGAACTTTATGCCTCCCTGGAAGAGGAGACCGGGCAGGCAACGGGTTACCGGCGCATTGGCAGTCTCTCGGTTGCCCGAACTCCGGAGCGGCTGGAAGAATTGCGCCGGACCTCCTCCATGGCCAGTGTGTTCGGGGTTGAGTCTGAGATGATCGACAACGAACGTCTGGCCAGGTTTTACCCGGGTATCAATATCGATGGTATTTTGGGCGCTCTTTATATAGAAAAAGATGGCCAGACCAACGCGGTAGACACCACTATGGCCTTGACCAAAGGGGCTCGCAAGTACGGGGCCAGGGTGCTTGAAAACGTCAAGGTGGAAGAGATTCTGGTGGAAGACGGTCAAGCGGTGGGAGTAAAGACCGAGCAAGGCTCGGTAGCCGCCGATAAGGTGGTGCTGGCCGGGGGGCTCTGGTCACGGGATATCGCCGCAAAGATTGGCGTCGATCTGCCGCTCTACGCCTGTGAACACTATTACGTGGTTACCGACGATATGGACGGTATGACCAAACGGCCGGTGCTGCGGGATTTCGACAAGGGCGTCTATTTTAAGGAAGACACGGGCAAGGTACTGATGGGCTGGTTCGAACACAATGCTGTCGGTTGTCCCATGGACCGCATTCCCGAGGATTTCGCTTTCGACGAATTCCCCTGTGACCTCGAGCACATGGAAGAATACCTGTTGCGGGGTATGGCAACCATGCCCGCTCTTGAGCAGACGGGTATTCGCCTGTTCTTTAACGGTCCTGAGAGCTTTACTCCCGATAACCTGCATTTGCTGGGACCAACGCCTGAAGTGGACAATTTTTTTGTCGCCTGTGGCATGAATTCAAAGGGGCTTGCCGCCGGTGGGGGTATCGGAAAAGTGATGGCGGACTGGGTCATCGACGGCTACCCGCCGGGAGATATCTGGGAGTGCGATGTGCGCCGCCATCACCCGGTGCAACGTGAACAAGCGTACGTCGAGGCACGTATACCCGAGGCCCTGGGTCACACCTATGCCATGCACTGGCCCTTCTATCAGTACAAGACCGCCCGCAACTGTATTCAATCTCCATTGCACGAGGTGCTCAAAGAGCAGGGCGCCTGTTTTGGTGAAGTGGCTGGTTTCGAGCGCCCCAACTGGTTTGCGCGCGATGGCGCCAGGGCTGAGTACCAATACAGCTATAAACGCCAGAACTGGTTTGAGTTTTACGCGCAAGAGCACAAATCGATGCGGGAGAGTGTGGGTATTTATGATATTTCCTCGTTTGGCAAATTCGAGGTTTCAGGAAAAGATGCCGAGAGGGCGTTGCAGTGGATCTGTGCCGGCGATGTCGCCGTGGATCCCGGCAATCTCGTCTATACTCAGTGGCTGAACGAGCGGGGGGGGATCGAGGCCGATTTGACCGTCTCCAGAACCGGCCCGGATCGATTTATGGTCACCACGGCGATTGGTTCTTATAACAAGGACTGGTGGCACCTGAAGAAACACCTGCAAGGGGATGTGCAATTGCGTGATATCAGCGCCGACTACTCCTGCATGGCTTTGCAGGGTCCCAATGCGCGAGCCGTGTTGGAAAAGGTGGCCGAGACCGATGTCAGTATCGAAGGTTTTGCCTTTGCTAGCGGGCGATACGCCAGGGTCGGGGGTGCAGATGTATGGTTACAGCGCCTTTCCTATGTGGGTGAACTGGGCTGGGAGATCTTTGCACCTGCCAGCGAGACACCCAGGGTTTTTGCTGCATTACAACAGGCCGGAGCGGAGTTTGATATCCGCAACGTTGGCCTGCACGCAGTGAACAGCCTGCGCCTGGAAAAAGGATTCCGTCACTGGGGTCACGATATTGGATCTGAAGATAACCTGTTTCAGGCTGGCCTCAGTTTTGCAGCCAAGCCCGATGCCGGCAACTTTATCGGACGCGATGCATTTTTGCAGGCAAAAGCCATGGGTTTGCCCGATCGGCGACTGGTGCAATTCAAACTGGATGACCCGGAACCCCTGCTTTACCACAATGAACCAATTGTCATGGACGGGCGTATCGTGGGTTACCTGACCTCCGGTATGTACGGTCATAGTGTGGGTGCGGCAATCGGAATGGGATTTGTCGTAGCGCCCGGTTTGACCGCGGACCGTATCAGGGAAGCAACTTTTGAGATTGAAGTTGCCAAAGATCGCTTCAGTGCGCAGGCTTCATTAAGAGCCCTTTATGACCCTTCAGCAAGTCGTATGAAGATCTAGTAACAGTTATGTTTTCCAGAGGGCAGACAAGATTTACACTAATGAATCCTGTCCCTGTATTCATTGAGGTGTATGAAGTCAAAAAATAATGTGAAGCGTAGTGATCGACAGCTGGGTATGGATAAAGCAATCAGTCGCCGGGATTTTCTGAACGGTGTCAGTATCGCTATTGGTGTATCACTACTTCCGGGAACAGCATTTGCGCGGGATTTTGGAGCGCAGGGTATGCCAGGATACTACCCTCCTGGGCTCACCGGCATGCGCGGTTCTCATCCTGGCTCCTTTGAAACAGCACACTTGCTACTTGATGGTGCATCGTTTGACGGTCATGATACAGGCGAGCGTTACGATCTTATTGTCGTCGGTGGCGGTCTTAGCGGCTTGTCTGCGGCCTATTTTTACCAACGGAATAAAGGTAAAAACGCCAGGATACTCATCCTGGACAACCATGACGATTTTGGTGGCCACGCCACCCGAAACGAGTTTCAGATCGACGGTCAACGGATTATTGGTTACGGCGGAACCATGTCACTCGAAGCACCCGGTGGCTTCCCTCAGGTTGCAAAAGAACTGATTAATGACCTGGGTATTGAAACCCAGCGTTTCTACAAATACTTTGATCAGGATCTTTATTCATCGCTGGGGCTTTCCCGGGGTCTCTTTTTTGACGAGGAGACATTCGGGTCGGACCACCTGGCTGTTGGTGACATTACTGACCCGTCAGTTCTTGCACATTCACCACTGTCGGCAAAAGCCAGGTCCGACCTGGTGCGATTGTACAAAAATGATCGACATTATCTGCTGGACATTCCGGCTGATCAGCGCGGTGCAATCCTCAAAAGCATGGATTACGGGACCTACCTCAAAGATTACGCCGGCATGGACGATGAGGTATTAAAGATTATGCAGTCTGCCGCTCGCAGTGTTTGGGCGGTCAACATCGATGCATATCCTGCACTCGCTGCCTGGAGACGGCGTTATCCAGGGTTTGGCGACCTGGATCTCGGCACTGGTTTCTTTGAGCGGGAATCCGCTCAGCAAGAACCGTTTATTTTTCATTTCCCCGATGGCAATGCGTCGGTTGCAAGACTGTTGGTTCGCAAGATGATTCCTGCTGTCGCAGCCGGTGACAATATGGAAGACATCGTGACCGCACGTTTCGACTACAGCCGGCTGGATAATCCGGAATCCCCTGCAAAAATTCGCCTCAACAGTACGGTTGTGCGTGCACAGCACGCTGAAGGCAATTTATCGAACCCGGTTAAGATCACTTACCTGCGGGATGGAAAGGCGCATGTTGTAGAATCGAACAAGGTCGTAATGGCCTGTTACAACTCGATCATTCCGTATCTCTGTCCGGAAATGCCCAAATCGCAAAAATCTGCACTTTCAAATTGTGTGCGCGCCCCGCTTGTTTATTCAAACGTGCTCATTCGAAACTGGAAGAGTTTCGCCAGGCTGGGCATCCACAGGGTCAACTGTCCTGGCAGCTACCATCATGGTGTGACTCTCGATTACCCGGTCAGTATGGGCGGCTATCATTGTGCAAAATCACCCGACGAACCCATCGTGCTGCACCTGACACGGGTTCCCGGTGAGCCAGGCATCAGCGCACGCGAACAATTTTCCGCCGGCCAATGGGACTTGCTTTCGACTTCATTTGAGACATTTGAGCGAAATATCCGGGATCAGCTGTCCCGTATACTCGCGCCTGGAGGCTTTGACGCAGCGCGGGACATCGCCGCAATCACGGTCAACCGATGGCCACATGGCTACGCATACGGGTATGATCCGGAGTCTGACCGAATCGCCTTCGAGCCGGAATCGTGGCCCGAAGAAAAACGCTACTGGGTAACAGGAAGCCGGCCATTCGGCAATATCAGTATCGCTTCAACCGATTCGGCGTCCGATGCGATGACGGAAGCTGCCATTGAACAAGCGCATCGCGCCGTTACCGACTTACTCTGATCCAAATATCAATTAAATGAAAGGTATTAATCGTCTGATTCAAATTAAATGGTTCCGTCCCAGGTACTAACCTTGTCCGAGGCCATTTCTTCCGTAAACCAGGTACTGGTGACACACTTTAATTCAGTAAAAAATCTTACGCCATCTTTTCCCATTGTATGTAGATCACCAAAAAACGATTTTTTCTGTCCGGTGAAACCAAAGATTCCCAAAGGCACTGGAATACCAACATTCACACCAACCATACCGGCATGGGTCCGTTTGGAAAATTCACGGGCGTAATAACCGTTTTGAGTATAAATAGCTGAACCATTGGCAAACTCACTGTTGTTCATAATTGTCAGCCCTTCTTCGAAGTTCTGGATACGTTTTACGCAGATAACAGGCCCGAAGATTTCATCCCGCCCAACCGACATCTCTTCAGTCACGTGATCAAAAATGGTTGGTCCAACATAAAATCCACCTTCATATCCGGGCACTTCGGGGTTTCGACCATCAAGTATAAGTTCAGCCCCTTCGTCTACACCCTTTTGAATCCAATCGGTGACATACTGCATGTGTCCATTGTTCACCAGCGGTCCAAGGCCCGTACTTTTTTCATAGGCCGGTCCCAATTTTAATTCGGAGGAGAATTGCACCAAATATTCAACCAGCTTGTCGGCAATACTTTCTTCTACACAAATAACCGGAAGCGCCATACATCGTTGACCGGCACAACCACAAAAGGCGTTGACGATTCCTCTGGCTGTTCTTTCCAGCATACAATCTTTTAATACCAGGGCGTGGTTCTTAGCCTCGGTCAGGGCTTGAACCCGTTTGCCATTGGCGGCGGCTGTCGCATAAATATGCAGACCAACTTTGGTTGAGCCAACAAAAGAAATACCAGCAATGTCCGGATGCTCAAGTAAAATTTCAGCTTCATGTCGGCTGGTGGTTACCATATTCATAACACCTTTAGGAAGTCCCGCTTCATACCATAGTTCCGTGATTCGCATCGATGTTTGAGGAACAAAACTAGCGGCTTTCAGTACAAAACAATTTCCCGCGGCGATACAAATCGGCGCCATCCAACCCTGAGGGATCATCGCGGGAAAATTCCAGGGGGCGATTCCGGCAAAAACACCTACTGGATGGTGATACATGGTCGTGTCATACCCTGTGGCGCAATCCATCAGGGCTTCCCCTTTCATGAGTTGAGGCATACCACAGGCAAATTCGACCACTTCAACAACTTTTAAAACGTCTCCTTTTGCTTCCTCCCATGCCTTTCCCATTTCCCTGGCCAATATTTCAGTCAATTCATCGAGGTGTTTTTCAAGTAGCGTTTTAAATTTAAACAACACCTGAACACGTTTTACCACAGGTGTATTCGACCACCCCGGATAAGCCGCTTTGGCTGCCGCGACAACTGATTCCACTTCCTCTGCTGTGCATTGTGGAGCCTGAGCAATCACCTCGCCTGTTGATGGGTTGTAGCAGTTCATATAAGTTTTGGTTTCGGATGTGAGCCACTCACCGTTCACACAATATTTCAATTTTTTAGGTTGCTCTGACATTGTTGGTCTCCAATAGAAAGTAACTTGAATTAATCTTGGTCAAAATCATAAATCTTGGTATATCAGTCCGGATCAAACAGCTTGTCCTGGCGGGTGACTGCACTTTGCTCCCTATCAGTTCCCAGTTCCTGGGCGTAACGATGTCCCGCGTAGATGGCGGCGGCGATAATGGCTGGTGCATCGCAATCACCTATTTTGTCCAGCGTAGGGGCAGGGACAGATCCTGATGTACCTGATTCTATCTTCCCGGCAATCTCCTTATAAAGGCTATCCGTGGGGATTTGCGCAGTGACCAGTACCACGGCGTCTGCCGCAACCACCCGGGTTCGTTCAGTATAGACGCAGCTCAAACGGGCGTTAGAACCGTCAAATTCGTCCAGGCCATGAGCGGTAATTATTTGTACCCCCAGTTGCATAAGACGTTGTTGGGTCTGATAGTGTTCATCAGTCATCACCCCCCAGGCAGACACCAGGTTTTCAGGCGTGACGAAACATACCTCAACGCCTTGTGCCACCAGTGCTTCAGCCAGGACGCTGGCCATGTAGTAGTGATCATCGTCAAATACCAGTGCCCTGCCTTGCGGCAAACGGCCCATAAAAATGTCGTTGGGTGTGAAAATCTGCTCCGTCGACCCTAAATCCAGACACGGTTTATTGTGGTAACGACCAAAGCCGTCGGCACGCCATTTGGATCCGGTTGCGACGACAATATGTTCCGCACCGAGACTCAGCGCATCTTCTGCATTCAGGTTATTGTCCAGGAAAATATCGACATTCGGCATGGTCTGAATCTGATGCACTCGATAGTCTCGTACCCGCCCCCATTCAGCCAGGCCTGGCAATCGGCATTCCTGGGTGACACGCCCCCCAAGCTTTGTTGAAGCTTCGGCCAACATAACGTTGTAACCCCGCTGTCCCAGCGCCCGGGTTGCTTCAAGACCCGCCGGGCCTGCCCCGACTACCAGGACCGTGGCGTCGCTGTTCGTCGCCTGGATGCGTTCCGGATGCCATCCCCGGCGCCATTCCTCACCCATGGTCGGGTTCTGCGTACAACGAATCGGTACGCTCAGACTATCGCCGGTGTAGCAGATATTGCATCCGATACACTCTCGAATTTCCTCCGGGCGCCCCTCTTCGATCTTGCGCGGCAAGAACGGGTCAGCAATGGAAGGGCGGGCCGCTCCAATAAAGTCCACAATGCCCCGGCGTACCTGGGAGACCATGGTGTCCGGAGATGTAAACCGCCCGACGGTTACAACAGGCTTGCTGGTGATGGACTTGACGTAGTGCATCGTCTTCTCCAGGGATCCTTCCCGGACGAAACGTGACACACCCATTTCGTGTTCGTAGTTGTGTACGTTTATATCCCAGAGATCGGGCAGTTCAGCCAGCATTTCGAATATTTCCCGACGTTCGGCTGAAACCGGGTGCTCGGGCGTGCCGGCGCCATCATCGGCTGACATACGCACCGCAACTGCACAGCTGTCACCGACTGCATCTTTGGTTTCTTCAATCAGTTCACGCACCAGGCGTACGCGATTTTCCAATGATCCACCGTATTCATCAGTCCGGCGATTATGCAGGGGGGAAAGAAACTGGGACAGAAGATACATATGCGTGGCATAGACATAGACAATGTCAAAACCCGCTTCCCGGGCCCGCAATGCTGCCGCCCGATGCCAGCGGCGGATATTTCGGATGTCTTTCTTATCCATGACCCGGGTCTGAAATGGGTGACCGTGCACATTTGGCATACTGCCGGCACCCAGCGCTACCTCTCGAGTCAGCAGGTTAGCGCTGCCAGCGCCACCAGACCATAGCTCCACTCCCGCCAGAGCACCGAATTCGTGCACCTTCCCGGTCATCAATGCATGAGCCTTGATGTCACCCTGATTCCACAAGCTGGCGTAGACGTGGGGCAAGTCGTCAGAACTGGGGTGAATGGAGCAATACTCTGTACATACTACCCCCCATCCGCCTTCAGCTTTGATGCCGCGCATGGCTGCCACCATGCGTGGACGCAGAGACCCCATTCCGTTGCAATGAGGTACCTGGTAGAACCGGTTTGGCGCCTGCACGGGCCCAATGCGTACAGGTTCAAACAATATGTCATAACGCGGATCGCGACTCATTGCGGATGGTTCTCCAGTGCAGTTTAAACGCGTACAGGCTTATTACCCGAAGCGAAATAAGCGTCGCTCATCCTACCAAATGCAATGCGCGCGCGCGTACGAGCGTATAGGGAGAACAAACGCCCCCGGTGAAGTCTGTTACGCTTGCTCAATTGGCACATTAAAATACGGACCTGACGGGAGCCTGCGCCATGTCGTTCAAACACCTGTTCACCCCCCATGAAATTCGGGGGCTGGAAATCCGCAACCGCATCTATTCCACCGCCCACCAGACCATTCTGGCGGAGAAGGGCGCACCCGGCGAGAAAATGGCCGCTTACCATGAGGCCCGCGCGCGCGGCGGGGCCGGCCTGATCATCATTGAATCCTCACGCCCTTACTCCGATGATGTTTCCGCCAGCTATTATCTTGATTCCAGCACCGATGACTGCATCCCCGGCTACAAGCTGGTTGCTGATAAAGTTCACAAACACGGCTGCAAGGTATTTGGCCAGATCAATCACGGTGGCCGCATCGCTTATGTTCACAATGGCATGCGTATGGTGCCCAACGGACCTTCAATGGTTCCGGATCACCGATTTCACTGCATGCCAAGGGTGATGAGCACGGACTACATCCATAATCTGGTTCAGGCCTTCGCGCAGGCTGCCAGACGCATGGCTGAAGCTGACCTGGATGGGGTTGAGCTGGTCGCCAGCCACGGAATGCTGATGGCCCAGTTCCTCAATCCACTGACCAATCACCGCAGCGATCAATATGGAGGATCCGAGGAAAACCGTTTTCGTTTCATATCCGAATGCATTGCCGAAACGCGCCTCCTTATCGGCTCCGAAAAGATCATCGGACTGCGGATTTCTGCTGACGAGCATGAACCCGACGGGATAGACGCCCCGGCCTGGTTGAAAATCTGCAAACGCCTCAACGACGAAGTGGAACTTGATTTCATAGATGTAACGGTTGGTTCCATGATGGGACCGGGTGGTTCTGTCCACGTGGTTCCGCCCATGCAGATTGGGCACGCCTATACAGCACCCAGGGCCGGGGCGATCAAGGCTGTCATGGATAAGACCATAATGGTCGCAGGCCGCATCAATCAACCGCAACTGGCTGAACAGGTGCTTGCCGCCGGGCAGGCTCATATGTGTGGTATGACCCGCGCCATGATCTCGGATCCCGAGATGCCTAACAAGGCCCGCGCCGGAAAGCTGGATGATATCCGGGCCTGTATTGGCTGTAATCAGGCCTGCATTGGCCACTACCACATGGGTGTGGATATTTCCTGCATCCAGAACCCGCTCAGTGGCCGTGAGATTACGCTGGGCAAACATATTGAAGCCGAAACAAAGCGAAAAATCCTCGTGGCCGGCGGTGGTCCGGGTGGTATGAAAGCCGCCGCCGTAGCCGCAGAGCGCGGACACAGCGTGAGCTTGTGTGAAGCGTCTCCGCGACTGGGCGGGCAGGCCTTGCTGGCGCAATTGTTGCCAAATCGGTCTGAATTTGGCGGGATTGTAGATAACTTGAGACACGAAATGGTTCTGGCCGGGGTGCAGATTCGCGTTAATACTCCTGTTGATCGTGCTCTTATTGAACAAGAGCAGCCCGACTCTGTGATTATTGCCACCGGAGCGACACCGTTTCACCCTGAAAATGAAACCGGCATGGAAATTTCAGACGATGTTCACGCTGTTGATGCATGGCAAATCCTGCGCGGCGAGGTCAATCCCGGAAGCAAGGTGGTGGTTGCTGACTGGCGCTGCGACTGGGTCGGGCTTGGTGTGGCAGAAAAGCTCGCCCTCGAAGGTTGCTCGGTACGGCTTTGTATCGATGGTGAAATGCTGGGTCAAAACTTACAGCTTTACGTGCGCACCCATTGGGCCGGGGTCATGCACAAGCTTGGTGTTCAGCTTATCCCCTATGCCCGTCTCTATGGCGCGGATGGCGACACCGTCTATTTTCACCACAATGGCAGCGGGGAACCGATTATCTGCGAAGGTGTCGATACGCTGGTCATAGCCCAGGGCCACAAGCAAAACACGGCACTTGAAGAGGAAATACGCGACCTGGGCATCGAGACCCATCTGATCGGTGATTGCCTCAGTCCGCGTTCAGCCGAAGAAGCCGTCTACGAAGGATTAATCGCAGCACGCAGTGTATAGAACAGGCAATAAACAGGCTAGCAGCACACCTCGGCCAAATCTGTTTCTATCGCCCCATCGCGGCGTAGGCACCGGAGGAGTTCGGGCAAGAACCTGACATTGATTGGCGCGCTTTGCTCACAGTACTTTGAGAATAAGGCCATTGGTCGCTCTCGCACATCCGTGTGCTACTCGACACCGGGACGTCCTGTCCAATGTGCTCTGCAAGACCACATTCGCCAATGAAGCAACTGCTGGGAAGTTGACGTGAAAGGACTCACTAATGCCGCGGGTGCAGGGATGCACAGGAGCGGTCTATTACCTACCGCATCGCGGTGGGACCACAACAAGGCCGATGAAGCGTGTCTTTGATATGGATATCGGAACCTGCGAAAAGTGCGGTGGTGATGTCAAGATCATCGCCAGTATTCGACCACAGGGATGTGGGAGGTAGAGCCATGCCGGGAGCAATTGCCGAGAAGATCCTGCGGTGATCAGGAAGATACTCACTCACCTGGATAAGAAAGTGGCGACAGCCGCAATGGGATAAGTGTACATTGAATAAAGGGCGTCAGACCAAGAAGCGCTGGAGCGGCGGAACCCAGGCAAATCAAAACCACTGCGCTGCACAAATGACCGGGCGCCAGCAATGCCCTGCCCGAATGATCGAACGGCCGTTAAAGACTGGGGTTGAAGAAGTCGAATTCAGCGTTGTCGAAGAACTGGAAGCGCTGGGTAATCGGATTCATGTCGATCCCCGCCAAGGCCCGGAAGGCCGTCAGCACGTGGCGTGGATAGATGATGGTGCCATTTGCCTCATCGACCTGAAGGGTCTGCGGATTGATGGACAGAGCATTGTGCCCCTCATCGGTCTGCCCCACCACCCGGTTGGCCCAGGGCGCATTCTTCTGCATGATGATGGCGCTGCCAATGGGCCAGTGGTCTTTGCCGTTGTCGTCGTTGTAATGGGGCGTTCTGCCAAAATCGGAGCACATCAATACCGTCAGGCGATCCGCCAGGCCCAGTGCCTCTGCCGTCTCCCACAGGTAATCGACCGCATCCGTCACGGTTTCCAGCGCCACTGCCTGGCGGTTGTCGTGGTCGTCGTGCGTGTCAAACTCGAAATGGGCCACATCGGCGGTCATGGCAACGCCGGCTTTGAACGCCAGCAGAGCCAATTGCGACTGTCTCCGCATGGGCGCCCACCGCCCATTGATTTCGGCCGGTTCGAGTTGATCGGCCGGTGGTATCAGGTTGGCAAAAGCTTCCAGCCCCGCTGCATTCTCACGCGCATCATAATAAATATCACGGTGGTTTTTCTGCCAGGGCAACAGATCGTCTTTTGTTCTCAAGCTGTCCAGACGAGCCTGTTGGCTTGCCCGCATGGCAGCCCACTCATTATCCCTGATCCAGGGAGCGCCATCCCAGGGTACCCGGGTTGGATAGAGCACGCTCTGAATCAGGTTCGGATCTTCCAGGCGGGTGAATCGGATCAGGTTAGCGGACTCGGGATAGCCCCCGTTATTGATCCAGGCGATGGGCATATCGGGCGCATAGATCGCGGATAGCAGGGCCGGCATCGCAGGATAGCCAACGGACAGCCGCCCGCTCCAGTTATGGATCACGCCGACACTATGCGCATTGGTCTGGGAATCGATGCCATTGATCACCAGCATGTGCCGGTAATATTTCTCGAAAAATTTCTGGTTGCCGGAAAAAGGGGCGTAGGGAATGTTACCCGCCATCCGCGCTTCATCGTTTTCGGCCCAGTGATTGATGACCAATTCACCGGGAACATTCGTTTTGGGATCACAGAAACTGGTGGCATCCCAGCCGCCATTGGCATCCACCATGATGAACAGAGGGCCGTCATAATCCGGATCGGTCGCGCCCCACAGCCGTGAACCCGGGACCAGGCTCAGGGCCCCTCCGGCCAGCGCAGTATTGATCAGGAAATCGCGCCGATTCAATTGATTGTCCTCATTCGTTCGCTCATTCAAATATGTACCGGTAGTCGGTCAGGAAATAGGTCAGCACCAGGCGCCAAGCGGCTTTCATTTTTTGCGGGTCGTTCCACAATTCCCCCCACTCCTCATCACTGAGCGCTCGACCCATGTTGCATGATTGAAAATTACCATCGAGCCAGTGGGCCTCCGTCGCCACGTTCTGTTGCCAGGTTTCGACCAGAAGATTGTAAACCGACGCGACTTCCGGCCCGTCAGCGCTAACCGTCTCGCCAAAGAACAACTCGTGCCACTGCACCAGGCGATTGCGGATAATGATTGCGCCCGCAGACTGGCCGTAGGGGTCTGTATCCAACACCGAGGTGAGCATCTGAATCGCCTCGGGGCCGGCCTGTTCTCCGTAGGCGTTGACGGTGATGGTGTAGTCATCGGCGCGGTCTATGGTGACAGGAACCTCCAGAAAGCCGCTACAATTCATTTTCCAAATGTTCGATTGGGCGTTATTGCAGCCGCCCTCTTCGTTGTAGGTGGCGCCCGGGATGTCGGGCAGGTTTTGCAACTCGAATGAGACTAGCTGCTGGCCATCGGATCGCTTAACTTTGAGACTGACGGCGGCGAAGTTGCGATCACCCAGGACTTCGTCATAGTAGTCGTTGAGGAAATCAACCCGTACCCGCTTGTCGCCCGTGGCAAGGTGGGTGGTCATGCTGTAGTCCTTGCGCTCGCTGAACCCTTCGACATTGACCGAGGTTTGTACAACCGCCTCGGACACAGCTGATTCCAGGCCACTCAAACCGGCAAACAGCTTGCGTGAACTGTCAGGTCCGAGAAGTTCATTGCCCACAATGGGGCAGGCGGATTCAGCAGCCATGGCGGCCACGACATTGCTCATCACGCTGGTGATTTCAGAAGATCGCTGATTGATCCCGTCGGAATCAATACCACCATAATACATCCGGTAGTGATTCCGCAGCCCGCTTCGTGGGCTGCCCACGACATCCTCGTAATACTGCCACACAAAGCCGGTAATGGCTTCGGTCTTGCGATCCAGTTGCTCCGGCGTCAGCAGTTTTTCGGCGCCCACGAAACCCGCTTCCAGCGCCAGCTTCTGTTCATCCGAAACCGGTCCCTTCAATCCGCTCGCCCGGAACCAGGGGCTCATCACCAGTTCCACCAGCAAATCCTTCAGGTTGTAAGGGCCGCGACTTCCCAGCCTTCCCTCGCGAAAATCTTCCGCCAATGACTCGATTAAGCTGTTTTGCGTTTCGAAGGCCAAGAGTTTTGCCGCGAAATCCGCGTCGCCGGACTCTTCCGGAGCCTCCAGCGGGAGTCGCCCAAAGACGGCCGGCCACCAGAATTTAACGGCGCCGGAGGCGAAGCGCGGATCCTGGGCTATCAGTTGTCCAAGCCATTTAAGAGAGCTATCTGGATTGGGGGCGACCTCCGTTCCAAATCCGGGTACCCGCATATCGCGGTACCAGGTATCACCATCCTGGTAGGGCGAATCTTCACTCCATTTGTACGTCTCCGGCAGAGAGTCTTTCCCACCCCATTCATCGCGATAAAAACCAATGTCGCCATAGTTCTGGAAGGCCCCCGCTACCGGGTCCATCACCACGTGGCAGACCGTGCAGTTAGGATTATTCATGGTCGGGTTGTTCTTGTCTGACAGGGCGTCCGGATCCTGGGTTCGTGAGGCCAGTTTCTCGATGTTGATGCCGAGGAAGAAATAGTAAGTCCAGCGGGAGCGGGCCCGATTGCGATTGGTGGCCGTGGACGGATAGCGGGCGAGGTAAGCGGGCGTATTCAACACCCCCGCATGGGGCATCGAAATAGGAATACCACCGCCCAGGTATCGACTGTAGTCTGCACCACCAGCAGACAGGCGCTCATCCATGTAGCTGTCGTCAACCAATAATTGTCCGTGATTCCGGCCGCGATTCCACTCGCTGTTGTCTGCCGGATCATTAAAATCGGTATCGCTTTGGTAGGCCTCGGCCAGCAGTGGATTGACGACCGTGTAATTGGCGGTGACGATCGTGGTGTAGGGCTGTTCACGCTCCACCACGTCGGCAATCAGTTCCAGTGGTTCCCTTGCGCTTGCTCGCCGCAATTCACCCTGTACTCGCTCCCCTGCCTCGTGACGCTGATTTTCGGGAAGTGTCGCGATCAATTCGAGATTTTCACCCACCAGGCGCTGGTATTCGGGATAATACGGCACGTTAGCCGCGTCAACAAAATTGTCTTCTAGCCACTTATCAGTCAACAAGCGATCATTGGCGCCCTCGATGAGAAACTGGTGAAAGGCATCCCCCTTCATCAGGTTCCGCAAGGCGGCCCGAAACCGGCCTTCGTCTCCACTCCTTGCCTTGGCCCGTTCACTTTTTGTCGGCAAGCGCCCGGAGAAGATCAGTGCCGCGCGTCTCAGGGTTTTTTCCCAGGACAACAGCTCCACATTGGCGAACAATTCGCCCTCACCGCTGTTGCTGATATCCGCGTCCATTAACTCGAACAGGAGCAGCAGGTCAGCATATTCCGGAGAGTCCGAAGGCACCTGGATACCGCCGCCGTGGCCTGCCGCGCCGCGCACCTTGTTCAGCGGATAGTCCGCTCCTTCCGCCTCCACCAGGTCAATGATCTGAGCCAGGTTCCCGGCCCGGTAGTCAGGCTGGTCCACCTTGTTGAAGACCAGCCGGGTATGCCCGGACAGACCGTTTTCCACATGGCAATTGATGCAACGGTCCTGAACGATAAAGTCCGAAATGAAAGTGTCGTAAAAGTCCTGAACCGGCATCTCCCCGATGGTAACGTCGGCCTCGGCTTCGCCATCTGATAAAGTCGACAGCGCGAAATCCCGGTCGAAATCTCCGAAGGGCGCCAGCGGATAGGACAGCACCATCTCCGCCAGGTCCCCACCGCTGCCAGGCGCTGAGTTATTGTCCCAGTTCAGCGACAAGGCGCCGGCGGGTGCCGCCACCCGTTCCTGCAGAGGACAGTTACGGCAATAACCCTTGTAGTTGTCCAGGTCCATGACCGCGCCGCTTTCACCGCTGCCCAGGGCCCAGCGCGGCTGTCCCGTGCCGTCATAGTAATATACGATGGCGATTTCCGTGGTCTGCTGCTGAGACATCGAAAATCCGTAACCGGCATCCTGGGCACCGGCAAACCAGACACCGCCATGATAGGGATTGTTACCGGGGTCACCGCCAAACAGGAACTGGCTGCACCAGACCCCCGAGTCCGACCCGGTCTGCCAGTAAAAAGCGGCCAGTTGCTCTGCCCCGCTGCGATTGATGCCGTCATTGCAGGCGCCCTCCACGGCGGCGCTGCGCCAGTCAACGGAAAAATGACCTGTGAAATCGGGATCAGCCACTTGTGGGGGATTTGACTGGGCGTCGTAGGTGAACCGGTCCAGGGGCCCGCTGATCACCCCGTCATTGATTTCGGTAACCCCCAGAAACCACTCGGGGTCTCCGTTCTGATCATAGGTGTAGAAAAACAGGATGTAGGTGTCGCCGACCTTGTGCAGGTCGAAGCCGTGGCCATTACGTTCAATGTCAAAACCGAGGCCCAGCTTGATCGGCTCTGCATGTGCCGAGCCCACCACCAGGCTAAGTAGTGCCAGCCAGAACCACCTGTTCACCAACTCAATCATGAAAGTATTCAGTTAAAGAACTCTATATGAGTATAGGTCAAAGATGATGCTTTGCAAGCAGATCATCCCCAATTGATCATATGCCTGCAGCGGTATGAAAATGGTATTCAGCTTTTTCCTCGCCACCTTAATCCTGAACCAGTCCGGAAGTGATGATCAGCTATTCTCCTGACACGAACCATGATGTAGGCTGGGCATTCGTCTGAGCCTTATCCATCCTTCCCTTTATACTGGAGTCGAGACTGTTGAAACCGGGACAGAAAGTCCTGATCAACGGTGCGTCCGGAGGTGTGGATACCTTCGCCGTGCAAATCGCAAAGGCGCTCGGGGCTGAAGTGACCGGCGTGTGCAGCACCCGGAACGTGGAGAGTATAAGGAGAACAAAAGCCCTTTTCCATGAAACCCGCGTGTATTTAAGAGTCTTTCAATCCATTTTTTCAGCCAGGCCAACATGAAATCTGTCCAAATTTAGATGCCGGGGGCTGAATTCCACCCGGTTACACATCTATTTCAGGCTAATTTCTGCCCCCCAGGCGAAAGACACCGTGGCGCTGTCTCATCGCAGCCGATAGCCTGGATGATGGGATTGCGCCAACAAGCCAGATGGCGGCGGAGCCCGGCTTTCTGGCAAGCAAGCGGCCTGCCGCAAGGAAACTTTCTGATCCATATGGGCAAGCATTTTCATGATCACAACCGGGTCTTCTCGGCAATTGCTCCCGGCATGGCTCTACCTCCCAACAGTGGACAATTCGAAATCCAGACCCTGATCGAGCCCGTCCTGGTACTGAACTCGCCGGAGGATATCCGGGCCCTGGCGAATGCTGCGCAATATAACGTCGCCAAGGGAAATGCAGTTCTTCGTCCTTTCCTCGGCGAACACTCCCTGCTGCTGGACGGTGAAGAACACGCATCAGAGCGGCGAAAAGTCACTTCGCATTTCACCCGCGCGCGCATTCACAGCCATGGTCCGCTGATGGAGAAAATCAAAAAAAAGCTCCCGGGTTCACCCGGGAGCCTCTTCAATCATCGGCCCTTTAAGACCTTATTTGCCAAAAAACTTCTCTGGCAGTGACTTTCTATTTTGACGGACGTACCTGTACCTGCATGAAGCCACCCTGGGCGCTCACGCTCTTGACCCGGATCTGCGTGCCGGTATGCGGGTTAATTACCCCCGAAATAGGCGTTTCCGGATTCCAGTACTGGTTATTGTCATCAAAAACCGATACAGCCGGCTGGCTGGGATGGTATGAAGGTTCGCTAAGCCAGTGCAGTGTGATCGCATCCGTTGATTGCAGTCCGAATGTTGAGTCATAGGTCTGTACACGTGAGCGCCAGATTCCACCGTCCGCGCGTATCATAGCCTCGGGATGTGCGTCGATAGGCAGAATCAAGCCCGCTCCCGGATGGGATGGCGTGTTGTTGTTCGACTGCGATGTATCCCAATAGCTGATCAGCAAGCCATCCTGGTAGGGGAAGCCTTCAACCCAATTCCCCAGGCTGGGATCGTCCAGGAAACCGAAGTTATACGGTCCGGTGTCAAGGCTGACATCATAGCCACGATACTGGCGGAACTCGGCCAGGTAATAGTTGTTGTAGTAAGCCTCTTCGGTGCCCGTGGTGACACGGAAGCCCGCGAAGGTCCAACCAGCATCGACTTCGGCACCGTCAGGTCCTGCACCATCGATGAAGATCTCATCAACCATAAAGCCAGGATTTACGGCAGCGACATCTGTCCAGTAGCGAAAGCCAATCAAGACATCGCCAGTGTAGGCACTCAGATCTGCGGTCAGTTCCGCCCAGCCACCGGAGTTGCCCGTAATGCCGTTGCCGAAGTTCTGGCCATTCGGATCGGAGCTGGTAGAGAAGTTAGTTAAAACTCCTTCCCAGGTGTTGCCACCATCAGTAGAGACCACGAGATAGGCATAGTCCCAGTCCAACTCGATATCAACATTTACATGGGCGGAAAATTGGGCTCCCGGACCCAAAGTCACGGCCTTGTACATGAAGTTGTCCAGATTGTTGCCGGAACCACTGTAGTAGAAATAGTCACCTGCATACGGTTCGGCGATCTGTTCGGTGACAAGCTTTTGGGGAAGCACCACGAACAAACCCTGGGCCTGCTTGGTGTTGGTCTCGGCAGGACCGAGTTTATGCTCACTCTTCGCACCCGCGAAAGCCACCTCGTAATTTAACCAACCGAGTTGGAACTTCTCCCATGCGCCCATATGACCCGGTCCTGTGCCGATCGTATCAGGATCCTGGCTGAGCCAGGAACCGGATGACATCAGGGTCCAGAAACCGGTTGAGTTTCCGCCGCCGCCGGCGGTGTTGTAAAGGTCCGGCAACCCGGAATCATGGGCAAATTCGTGCGAGAACACGCCCACACCACCATTCTCTGGTTCGATCGTGTAATCGCCAATCCAGTAGTCGCTGCCACCAATTTTTACACCACCTGCAAGGTTGCCCGCAGGTCCTTCACTGCCGATCACGTGGAATCGCGCGTACCAGCGATGTGACCAGATCGCAGCGCTACCCAGGGCGCCACCGCCGGCTTCTTCACCTTCACCCGCGTGAATGGACTGAAAATGGTCGATATAGCCATCGGGTTCATCAAAATTTCCGTTTCCGTTGTAATCATACCGGTCCCATACATCGAACTGGCTGAGATAGTCACTGATTTCCGCTGGTGTCTTGCCGTCGGCGAGTTGCTGGTTATACCAACCGTCAGCCGAATCAATGAGTAACTGCCAGAGAGCAAGCGCACCATTATCATCATCGTAGGATTCCGCGGTTCCAGGAACCGGTACCCATTCAGTCACATCGCCATTAACTGTGTAGCGATTCGAGGATTGCTCAATATAATAGTTTCGCATCGAGATCATGCCGGGAGCTTCGGAAAAAAGCATTTCCATAAAATGCTCGCGACTGAAATCTTCAACCCAGTTCGTCGTGTTATCGAAATCACGGTCGGGTTCTGCAATATTGTTGTGAGGGAAATTTGAATACTCAGCGGTGATGGTAAAAATCAAATCTTCACCGGTGCGCTCAAGCTCAACAAACTGGCCCTTGGCTACTTCGTGAACCTTACCGGAAGTTTTGCCCGCCAACTTGGCCTCCAGAGCCTTTTGGTGCAGGGCGCGTTTTGTTTCGCCCAAGGGGTGTTTCAGGTCATCGCCGCCCTTGCCATGCCCCGCACCAAAGTCTTTTGATGGCGGCGCCGCCAGCGCCACGGATGAAAACATCGCCATAAACATGGCAACTGCCGTTAATAAACTTAATATTGGTTTCTGCACTTTTTTTCTCCTCAGTGTATTGATTTAGTTTGCGCAACCTCGCCAGGCTTCTGCTTGAAATACTCGGAATTCTGACGCGCGCGTGAACTCACTTCCCATCATATTTTTCCGAATCTGACGTTCTGATGAGTTTTTGAGCAAGTACCCGTTTAGAATTTTTTCTTTTTCACACGAAAATCCCCGTTAATTAGAGCGCTCCCGGCTCGAAAATAGTATGAAGTCCCTTGACTGTTCTGCGGATAGAGCATTAGAACAGATTTGCAAGTATACACAAAATAATATCGAGATTAAAATCAGCGTCAAATAGACATGTCTGAAGAAAAAGACGAGACACCGGCACAATGGGGCGTCCATCTCATCACCCAACAGTTTCACACAGGCATACCATTTCACAATCAGCAAAAGAAATCGTCTACGAAGGATTAATCACGGCACGCAAAGTATAGAACAGGCAATAACTCCACTACTAACGACTGCAAACCGTACACCTCAGCCAAATCTATTTCTATCACCCTATCGGGGCGTATGCATCAGGCAAAAATTTGCAATATCATGGGTCACTTGATCAAGTGGATTTATGCTATGACAAACGACAAACTTCAAGAACTCGCTCGCAGACATCTCTGGATGCATTTTTCTGATATGGGTTATTTTCAGAAGAATGATATTCCGATAATGAGCCATGGTGAAGGTTGTTATATCTATGACATAAATGGTAAAAAATACCTTGACGGTCTGGCTGGTTTATTTGCTTCCCAGCTTGGACACGGTCGTACAGAAATTACTGATGCGATGGCAAAACAAGGTGAGCAGCTTGCTTTCTTTCCTATCTGGAATCACGCCCATCCAGTAGCTATTGAGCTGGCCGCCAAACTGGCTGAGCTTGCACCAGGGGATCTGAATCGTGTTTTCTTCACATCCGGTGGCTCAGAAGCAGTGGAATCAGCATGGAAACTAATTCGTCAGTACTACGCCGAGACAGGTGAACCCAGACGTTATAAAGTGATTTCCCGGCATCTCGCCTATCATGGAACAACCATGGGTGCTTTGTCGATCAACGGACTTACCGCGGTTAGAAACACATTCGAACCATTAGTCCCGGGCACTTCTTATGTTGACAATACCAATGCTTACCGCAGCCATCACATGTCAGAAGGGATGAGCAGTGCGGAATTTGCTGAAAAGTGTGCTTTTGAAATTGAACAGGCTATAGAATTCCAGGGCCCTGAAACTGTTGCCGCTGTATTTTTGGAGCCAGTGCAAAATTCTGGTGGTTGTTTTGTGCCCCCTGACGGATATTTCAAGGCAGTTCGTAAAATTTGTGACAAGTACAAAATAATGCTTGTATCAGATGAAGTAATCTGTGCTTTTGGCCGCCTGGGTTACATGTTTGGTTCAGAGCGTTATGACTATCTGCCTGACATTATTACTTGTGCCAAAGGGCTAACCTCCGGTTACGCTCCGATGGGTGCGATGATTTGCCGGGATTTTCTAATGGAACCGTTTCTGGAGGAAGACAAAGCATTCAATCATGGCATTACGTTTGCAGGACACCCGGTTGCCTGCGCGGCGGCAAAAGCCAATCTGGACATCTTTGAAAAAGAAGATATCCTTGGCAGTGTCAGAAGAAATGAAGGCCTGTTCAGAGAGCTTTTGGAAGGGCTGTATGATCTGCCCATTGTTGGAGATGTCAGGGGTGCTGGTTATTTCTTTGGTATTGAACTTGTAAAAAACAAAACCACCAAAGAATCATTCAACAAAAAAGAAGCGGAAGATATACTTTTTAATTTTGTATCACCCAGGCTCTTTGAATCCGGCCTTATTTGTCGCACAGATGATCGCGGACAGCCAGTTATTCAATTATCGCCGCCACTGATCGCCGGCCCTGATGAGCTGAGGGAAATTGCAACAATCTTACGCAAAGTCCTTACTCAGGCATCGGAGCTTGTGGCAGAACTTTAACAGTCTGGAAATTTCAAAAAGGACAAATTATGAGAACCTACGACAAATTCTATATCAATGGCCAATGGGTTGAGCCGATCGGAAAGGGAAGGAGCGAAATTATCAATCCGGCCAACGGGGAAATATCAGCCACAGTACCCTATGGTAATGCTGAAGATGTTGACGCCGCGGTAAGTGCGGCCAGAAATGCGTTTAATTCCTGGTCTCAGACGTCTGCTGCTGAAAGAGCAGGTTTTTTGAGAAAACTGGCGGCAGAAGGTGAAAAAAGAAATGCTGATTTAACCCAGACAATTATTGATGAACTGGGAATGCCAGTTCAAAACGCAGCGGAATTCCAGGTAGATCCTTTAGCAATTATTTGCGAATCCTTTGCTGATAAGGCCCGGCAAATGGAAGAGCACAAAGAAGTCGGCAACTCAATTATCGTTAAAGAACCGATAGGCGTTTGTTCCATGATTAACCCCTGGAATTATCCTATCTGGCAGATGATTGGAAAAGTTGCTCCAGCAATTGCAGCAGGCTGCACGATGGTGGTGAAAGCGGCGAGCCAGACTCCGAGCCACTTATTCATATTTGCGGAAATGTGTGACGCGGTTGGATTGCCGCCGGGTGTATTTAACATGATTCATGGCAGTGGCAGAGAAATTGGCGGGGCTCTGAGTTCACATCCGGATGTTGACCTGGTGACATTTACAGGATCAACTGCAGCGGGAATACAGGTATCCAACAAGGCTGCACCGGGTGTTAAGAGGGTTTGTCTCGAACTGGGTGGTAAGTCGCCATTTATCATTACAGAAGAAGCGGATTTGGGTGCCGCAATAGATTTCGGAATCACTGACGTCATGGTAAATACCGGCCAGACTTGTAATGCATTGACCAGAATGATTGTCCATGAGTCGAGGTATGAGGAAGCGGTCGAGCTTGCCAAATCCAAAGCAGAAGGTTTGGTCGTTGGAGACCCAACCGATCCCAGTGTTTTTGTAGGGCCAATGTCATCTGCCGGACAAAAACAATCGGTACTTGATTTTATTGATCAGGCTATCTCGGACGGAGCACGTTTGGTTACAGGGGGGACTGGTATGCCAGAGGGATTGACGACAGGAAATTATGTTTCACCGACCATTTTTGCCGATGTTACGAATGACATGAACATAGCGCAGGAAGAAGTCTTTGGGCCTGTTTTAGTGATGATTAAATATTCTTCGATTGATCAGGCAATTGAAATTGCAAATGATACGCCTTACGGCCTGGCCGCAGCGGTGTGGGCGGGAGATAAGGATAAAGCGACATCCATAGCCAGGAGAATTCGAGCGGGGCAATGCGCCATTAATGGTGGTGATGCGAATCATGAGGCGCCATTTGGCGGTTATAAAGAATCCGGAAATGGCCGGGAATTTGGCGTTGAAGGATTACACGAGTATTGTGAGCTGAAAGCGATGCAATATTAAACTTGAAATGAAATAAATCAAGGCCCTCAATATCAAAAATAAAGAGAGGACCTTTCCTTTAACACATCTATAGTGATCTATGACTAATAATCCTGCCACCCTGGGGAACACTTCAACTATTTTCGACGGTTGGCGATCTGTTTCTATTGCTCTGTTCATGGCGCTGGTGGGATACACAGTGATGGTGAGTGTTCCTGTACTCAGCACCGCCCTGGTGGGACAGTTGGGGTTCACTGAAGAACAGGTAGGAAGAGTTTGGGGAGCGGATCTGGGGGGCTTGTCCCTTGGCGCCATCATGTCTGCAATGCTGGTCGCCAGGATTAACCGGCGGTTCCTGGTTTTAGCAGGCGTGGTTTTGTCCATCGCTGCGAATGCCATGTGCATCGTGTTTGTCGAATACGAGCCAGTGATGTGGCTTCGCGTTTTCGCTGGAATTGGTAGCGGTATTTTCACAGCGGTTGCTGTGGTTTCATTGGGGGGTACTACAAAACCGGTGTTTGCATTCAACCTGCTGTTACTCGGTTTTGCCTTTTCTACGGCCCTTGAGCTGCATTTATTACCCAAGCTGTCAATGAACGAGATTTACGTGTTTTTCATTGCTTTGGCGGCCGTGTGTGCATTGTTCATTCGCTGGGTACCGACGAGGCCTCTCAATGCCGAAGAACTGGACCGGCAAGAAGAGGACCAGGATGAAGTGGAAGATTGGCATGTACCTCGAATCCTGCCTGTGATTTGCCTCGTCGCCGTTTGCTTTACCTATATCAATATCGGTGGTTATTACACCTATATCGAACTGGCTGCACATGCGGATGGTATTGCCAAAGACTGGGTCGGCCCCCTACTGACATGGTCGTCAATTTTTGCGATTGTTGGTTGCGTTCTTGCATTTCTTTGCACCCGCTTTGGTTTGTTCAAGCCTCTGTTCATATCCCTGTTGACCATGGCAGTTATTGTCATGATGCTCAGTGGTGGAATTACCGATATCAACATCCTGGTGAGTCTGTTTTCCTTCATGACCTTGTGGACTTTTGTAGATGTTTACCAATCGGCGATGTTGTCACACATGGACCGAAGTGGATCCCTGGTCGCCCTGCTGCCCAGCGTTCAGGGTTTTGGACAATTCGTCGGTCCAAATATTTCGGCTTCGGTACTGGGCGCCGGTTTGGGTTACAGCACCATGTTTATGGTCAGCGGCAGTATGGCCCTTGTTGCCATGTTCTTGTATATGGGGGTTTTCACCTATATGCACGGCCGAAAGACGGTGCAGGTTGAGGCCGCTTAAAACATCACTTAAGTGGAAGCAGGAAAGAATGGATATTTCATTACCTGCGGGATAGCCCAGCCTCAGAACCCGACTGCAATACCTGATATTGGTGCTAACCGTCAATTAAGAAGTACCTATGAAAAAGTACCTTGAAGCTCTGAAAGACGCTGTAACCTGCCCACTTTGGCACGACCCCGATATCATGCCTGAGCCGCTGGCGCCAATATCTTCGGATGAAAAATGTGAGTTGCTCATTGTCGGCGGTGGCTTCACCGGTCTGTGGGCTGCCATGCAGGCAAAAGAACGCGAGCCCGAAGCAGATATTATTCTTATCGATCAAACTTTTATCGGCGATGGTGCTTCCGGGCGTTGTGGAGGCTTTTTATCTGCGACTCTGGCCCATGGCGAGACCAACACTGAGTATCGGTTCCCCGATGAGGCAGAGCGTTTGGAGGAACTGGGTATCAAAAATATGCAAGAGCTGCTCGAGACGCTTGAGCGCTACAATATTGATGCCCGCTACGAGAAAACCGGTGAAATGTTTGTTGCTCTGGACCCTGAATCAGCGAAAAGATTGCAGGTAGAGTACAAGGAAGCAGAAGCCGCAGGTGAAGATGTCGTCTGGTTTGATAAAGACGCCGTGCGTGAACAGGTGAACTCACCCATGTTTTTTGCCGGCATGTGGGAACGCGGTGGCCAGGATGGCGTAATTGACCCCGCCCGTTTGTGCTGGGGTTTGAAGGACGTGCTTGTCAGTCAAATGGGGGTTCGTATTTTTGAGCGCACCAAACTGCTTGGCGTTGAGCCGGTTGGCAAAAAAGCAATGCGGGCCAACTGTGAGGGTGGCGTTATTCACAGCGATAAAGTTCTGATGGCAACGAATGCTTACACAAGCACAATCCGTAGAATTCGCCGTTCGGTTATTCCTGTATGGGATTATCAAATCGCAACGGAGCCATTGACCGATGAACAGTTGGACCGAATCGGCTGGGGTAAAACATCACGCCATGCCCTGGCTGATTACGTCAATATGTTCCATTACTTCCGACTGACAAAAGACAATCGTATTACCTGGGGTGGGGGTAGTGCGGTTCGTTATTACTTTAACAACGGTATTGACGAAAAATTCATGGATGCCCCTGCCTGCTATGAGCAGTTGGCGAGAGAATTTTTTGAGATGTTTCCGCAATTGGATGATGTGAAATTTTCTCATATGTGGGGAGGAATCATAGCAACGTCCACGCGCTTCTGCATGGTGCCAGGTGTGGCATATGATGGCCGCCTGGCGTGGTCGGTTGGTTATACAGGCCACGGTGTTGGCGCTTCACGTTTTGGCGCCCGTATCGGTATTGAGTTCCTGGGTTACCAGCCAAGTGATGTGCTTGAAATGCAGTTTGTAAGCAGTAAGTCCCTGCCCTGGGCCCCGGAGCCTTTCCGATGGTTGGGTGTGAGATCAACTCAATATGCACTTATAAAAGCCGACAAAAACGGCGGCAAGCGTGGTTTGTGGCTCAAGTTTTTGGATATGTTGGGTTTAGGCTTTACCTGTTAGCACAGCAGCCTTTGCGTCTCTGGGTTCGACCCTGCTGGAAATGATCACCAGGATCACGGTGAGCACTCCGGAAGCGACAGTTATCCAGCGTATACAGCTGATGAGAAAGCCGAAGAGTCCTTCGATGCCGTAGGTCTCCGTGTAATACGCCGGGTCGTCATACCATGGCAGGAAGAAAGCTGCGATGAGCCCGATGAACGTCATGGCGGCGAACAGCCACGCCATTCTCTTCGTATCGCCGATGCCCAGCCCGGTGCTCGAATTCACCGGGTAATTTACCGGGTCGGTCTGGGCCAAGCCACCGTATTTTCTCTTGAAGATGAAATACATGACCGGTCCGGTGACCAGAGCGGCCATCCCGCCCACGAAATAGTCGGTCCCGTTGATGAAGAAAGCGATGAAAATGATGATGAACGATGGGACACACATCGCGATGAAGACCTTCGTCCCGATCGGAACCCTGAAGGGTCTGGGCAAGTCATCTTCTCTGACGCGCAATATGCAGGCAGAGATGAAGATCAATGCGTAGGCAGACATGAAGAGCATCACGTCCACGACCACGATCACACTAAATGGAAACAAGCAGGCGACCAGGCTGAAGATACCCAGCGACAGCACAGCAACATAGGGAACACCACGGTCTTTGCTGCACTTGACGAGGATCCTGGGCGCCAGATTGTCATCGGCCAGCGCGAAGAAGCCCCTGGAGCCGGATGCAATATAGGTATTGAAGATCGAGAACTGGGAAATGACCGCTATGAATACGAAGAATCCCCCGAGAGCCGGCGCGACCTGTGTCACCACATCGCCGTAGGTCACGCCTCCCGATGACGCCCAGTCACTCCATTGTCCCAGGGAGGCGAGCCCGCCCATCGTGGGCAGTATGTAGGTCGCCATGATCAGCGGAACGGAAATCAATGTGGCTCTCGGGATCACCTGCGGGTCCTTGAGTTCCCCGGCTACCGTCGACATCGACTCATAGCCGGAGTACACCCACATTCCAATGGCCAGCCCGTATCCGACACTTTGCAGCAGGGATTGGTCCGGTGGAATGAAGGGGACAAATGGATTCGTCTGCCAGGTCGCAAAACCGACTGCGGCTACCAGCGCGAAGGCTGCCAGTACGAGAATGGAGATGATCGTACTGACCGCTCCCACATCCCTGATGCCCCGGATATTGATATAGGTGAAGACGATGATGACGGAGGCTTTGAACAGATACTCCTCCAGTCCCGAAAGTTCCAGGACTGATCCCAGGTAGGATCCAGCAAGTACGACATAGAGCGTATTGTCGAAGTAGACGGAGATCGTCCGCCACCAACCGGCCTGAAAGCCCCAGAATTCGCCGCAGGCCCGCTGCACCCACTTGTAATATCCGCCTTCTTGCGGAAGGGCGGATCCAAGCTCCGCCGCTACCAGGCCCATCGGGGTGCTCCACAGGAAGGGAAGCACAATCAATATGACGAGCGCGAGTCCGGGTCCTGTCTGTGGGATCATCTCCTCGATCCCGTAGCAACCGGCTGCACACAGGCAGAAAATCATGAAGACCACGGTGGATGTCTTCATCTCATGCTGTTTCAAGCCATGCTGTGCAGGATCTATCGTCACTGCGCTCGTTTTCATGCTGGCGTGCGCCCGACGATCGAGAGACCGAGTTGATTAAAGCAGAGGACGGAGTCTTTTTCGTAGACACCAAGACCAGTCTTCGGCCCGCCTTTCAACTCAGCATGCACGGCACGAAGAATTTCTTCACGATGCTGCTTTTCGGTAAGAGAAAAATCCATCCATTCGACGAATTCGTTCTCGAGAACCCGGGTTCGCGCGGAGATCACTTCCATTCCGAAGAGCCGAAAGCAGGTTTCGAATTCCCCGGGATGAAGGGCGCGCGTATGAGATTGATCGCACAGCCATTCGTAGTAGTTATTTTCGACCGCCGTTGACTCGTCCGGAATGATGATATCAACGATGATGACGTGGCCACCTGGCTTGCAGACACGAACCATTTCCGAGATCACGGGCTTTGGATCTGCAAAATGATGAAACGCGTAGCGGCATGAAACGATGTCGAAGCTTGCATCGCCAAAGGGCATATCCTGCACGACGCCTTTTTTGAAATTGATGTTCTTTATCCTGGCTTGTTCGACGAATTTCTCCCCTTTTTCCATCATCGCGTCAGTTGCATCGAGCCCCACAACCGCCCCAACCATCGGCGACAAGGCACGCGCAAACTCACCGGTTCCCGTCGCAATATCGAGGGCTTTTGCGCCGGGTGAAACGGGGAGCTCCTCGAGCATCCACGCCAACTCCTCCGCATCCGCGTAAGTGTCGCCGTCGCTCGAAAAACCTTCGGATTGACCGGTGAAGGCCTGCCGGTTCTTTTCTACGGTGTCCACTGCGATTATCTCCTCATCAGTTCATCGAACCCGTCACCCTGAATTTAATTCGGTGACACTAGTGTAGTGTCAAGCCTGAATTGATGGGTTCAGAGCTACCCAGATGTTCCAAGACAAGACGCAGTCCGCAGGAAATGGCATGTCCTTTTCAAGGGCTGCAACGCCGTATTGGAGCATCTGGGCAGCTCCCTTCGGGCGAGCCGTGAAGCGGTCGTTCGCGGTGTTACGCCTCTGGTCAAGGACCAGCCATTGCCGGCGAGACGTGCCTTGCGCCCAACCACTTCACGACTCGCTGAACCCAACAATTCAGGCTTGACACTACACTAGGCTGATCGCAGCTTTAGTGATTATCTCCAGTTCCAGTTGCAACCTGGCCAGGCGTATGAAATCAATAATCAGAAAAGACACAGCGTGATGAACAAGGGTGAAGAAGACCGCATTACATTTATCTTCGATTATATCCCACCACAGGAATTGGGCCGTTCGAGCGAGCCCGGATGACCCTTCAGCCAGTCGTATGAGAATGTAAAGGAGATCGTCATTAAAACCTGGACAGGTGCGGGCCTTAGTAACCGGTCATATCGCCGGTTCGAGGACGCAATAGTTTGAAGCGCTCAAAACCCAGTGATTGCAGGTAATCCAGGTCAAAATCATACATGCCGATGGTGTTGCGCTCTTTCATTTTCTGGGAGCACTGGAAAAGGCTTTGGTCTCCTTCTTTGTTGGCCTTTGAAACACTGGGATAACAGATCTTCGACGGACAGGTATAAGCACATCCTGCGTTTGCAAACAGGGTGATATTTTTCTTGTTGTCGATGGCCTTGAGTAATTCCTCATCGTCGTTTGACGTCATGGGCAGGATCACGGTGTCGTAGAGTTTAAAAGCCTCGTCAACCTTTTGCAGCGTGTTGATGTTTTTGATAACGCTGGCCTCCAGCCGGTATTTGGGAAAGTCGCTCCGGATCCATACGGCCAACTCGTCGTTGGTGATGATCAGGGAATTCCCGGAGCGGTGGTATTTTTCCAGGAAAGACTGGTTTTCCTCGTATTCTTCCGGCGTCGCATAATGGTTTGTTATCGGCAACCTCACGTTGATGTTCATCCCGTACAGGGAACGGACATCGTAGCGGCTGAGTTCAGTGCTCGCGAAAAACCGCCCACCATACAGCGTTGATGCCTCTGTGAAACCAAAGAAGCTGTCAATTTGCTCCAGCGGGATGTGATCATAATTGGACTTGATGAACTGCTGGATGGGTACCGCGGAAGCTTTACCGCGTGCTGAAATCGTAAATTGCATAAGTTGCCTGATTGGTTCCCATACGAGATTTAACTGGCCGATATTGTGCCTTATTCGGACCGCCTGGTGTGTATATTGTTTTCAACTTGGCCACCCTGGGGTAAGATAGTTGCTCAACGCTCAGATGCCGAGGACATTTGAATGCGTAAGACAGAATTCGTGGAAAGCTACTTTGATGCATGGAATCTTCGCGATCCAAAGGGCGTAGCGGACCACCTGTCTGCTGATGGTACATATCGTGATATTCCTGAAAACTCACAAGTTTCTCACGACGAACTGATTATCACCCTGGAAGATTTTTTTGCCGAGTTCCGGCATCGCTATGAGTTGATCGGGGAAATCCAGAAGAGCAAAAATACCATAGCGTTCCAATACCGGATGTTTTCGTTCAAGAATAGGCCGAAAAGTGCAATGCCCTCTGCCTACCATGGTGCGGAGTTCATAACCATGCATGACGATGCAGCGATGGCGATAACCGACTACTACGATCTCCCCGTCAAAATGCCGGTGAATAAATACGCCAAGTCCGGATTGACCAGTGATCAGTTACTCACGCACAAGCAATGCCTCGATAAGCTCATGCAATCCAGGAAGGAATACCTGAGACCCGATCTGACGTTGCCAAAACTCGCAAAGGCTGTTGGTTGTTCGGTCAACAACTTGTCACAGGTGATCAATTCCGGTTACGGCACAAGTTTTTTTGATTACCTGAACCGTTATCGAATTGAACACGCCAGGAAATTACTGAATAACTCCAACGGGCAAAGCAACGCCATACTGCACATCGCGTTCACGGTCGGATTCAATTCCAATTCAGCGTTCTACTCCGCGTTCAAGAAATACGTCGGAATGACACCTGCCCAATACCGTCAGAAGCACCTGAAGAGGTGCCACTAGGCTCCCTGAGTGGTGACTGGCAGCAGAGCTCGATCAGAGGAAAGGAAAGATGATTAATGGACGCTGCGAATGCAGACGCGTTCGCTACGAAGTAGACGGAGATATAGAAGATCTCAGTCACTGCCATTGTTCGCAATGCCGCCGGCTTCATGGTGCGGCCTTTGCCACATTCGCCGCTGTTTACCGGGACAAGTTTCGCTATGTATCCGGCGAGTCCAACTTGAAGGTCTACGCTTCATCTGAACTCAACGACAGGGTTTTTTGTGCGGAATGCGGATCCAATATACTGGTGGACGCCAGGCAAGATCCTGATCTCCTCTACATCTGTATGGGTACGGTTGACGGCGACCCCGCCTGCCCCGAAGCGTATCATTCGTATGTAGGCTCGAAGGCGGCGTGGTACGAAATTACCGACGGACTTGAGCAATTTGATACGGAACCACCCGAATAATACCCAAAATCGCAATCTACTTGTTGCCGCAGATTACCCTAACCGGCCATCAACTTACGAAGCCGTCTTCATTCCCTTTCGGCCCGATATAGCAGACATCGTGACCCAGTCAATCGTGTGATTGTTGGTGATAGAGTGTTCCAATTCGGGCACAATCCAAATAACCATCGACAGGACACGACTTACGTGACAGAACAAAACCTGACACGGGTACTACCCGGCAGATTTGTGCTTGCCGTTATTATTGGCGGCGTCATTGGTCTCGGTATCTTGCGCGGCCCTGGCGAAATCGCTGCGTTCATTCCCGACCCGTTTTTCTACCTTGCACTTTGGTTGCTTGGTGGTTTGTTCGTTTTATTGAGCACTGCTGTTTCCGCAGAATTGGTTGGCATGACGCCGCGCTCCGGCGGCACCTACGCACTCATTCGCCGGGCATTTGGACCGTACCCTGGATTCGTAATTGGCTGGGTCGACTGGCTGAGCTTTGTTGCGGATATTGCCCTCAAAGCGGTAGTAATACTGGAGTTCGTTGCGATTCTCTTGCCTGAATCGGCGGCCTGGCATACGGAGCTGGCTATCATAGTAACAACAGTTTTCGCCGCCATTCAGCTGCGCGGGATCGCATTGGGGGCCTTGATTCAGGAGTTTGCGACGGCGGCGATTGGGCTGCTGGTTATCGGGCTGGCGCTGGTGCTGTTTTTTGTGGAAGCGCCGGTTACCGGTGCCACGGAATTGATGCCCGCGAATACTGGACTCAGCGACTGGAGTCTGGTGATCGCAACTATCATTTTTACCTATGACGGTTGGCTTTATGCGTCTTACTTTAGCGGCGAAATCAAGGGTGGCGCCGGAGCCGTAGCGCGCTCATGCATCAAGGGCGTCATTATCGTGATCGCATTGTATATGTTGCTGAACGTCGCATTGGTGAAAAGCGTAGGGTTAACTGCTCTGGCAGGAAGTGATTTGGCTCTGGCGCATGCTCTTGAACTTGCGATCTCGCCCGCAGCTGGCAGCGCAGTGGTCGTCGCCGCCATCATGATTCTTCTGAGCCACCAAAACCTGGCTTATATGGGAGCACCGCGAATTCTTCATGCGCTTGCGGTGGATGGTTTTGCGGCGCAACGCGCAAAAAAGGTCGGGAAAGGTGGTAATCCGGTATTCGCCGTGTTGGTCACCTGGTTGCTCTCAGTTGGCCTTATTCTGCTCGGTGGATTTAAATTCCTATTGCTCCTCAGTGTGTTTTTCTTTGTACCTCTTTACCTTGCATTAATTATCGGTGTGCTTATCCTGCGCAAGCGCGAGCCTGACAGCAAGCGCCCGTACCGTGCGTGGGGCCATCCTTACAGTACGATCGTGTGTCTGATCGGATGGACGTTAGTTACTTCGTTTCAAGCATTCGCCGAGAGGGAGACCGCAGTGTTTGCGGTGGCAATGGTGGCCGTGTCCTGGCCCGTGTACCGGTATCTCGTCCGCAAGTGAGGGGTAGGGCACGACTGCAGGGCAAGGGTTGTTCCCGACAACCCGTTTGCATTTCCTCCATCCATGGAGGTCGATGCAGGAGGTAGATCAACGCAGGAGCAGTTGCCGAGGATTCTGAAGAATGCCGGGACCGATTGAAACCGCAACCCACAGCAGCCATTCTGGTGATAGGATAGCGACGGGCCGCAGACGACCTGAAGTAGGCATTTACTCAATGATTTTTTTCTTCCTTGGATTGGCAAGTTTTTCATGGGGCAAAAGTAATGAACAAACAACCCGACCCTGGTCACATAATGCAAACAGCGACTGCTTTCTGGGCTTCAAAGGTGTTACTCACAGCCGTGGAGCTTGGTCTGTTTTCGACTCTTGCAGACGAATCTATGACAGCGATGCAGATTGGTGAAAGCTTGGGTATACATCCCCGTGGCCGATTTGATTTCCTTGATGCACTGGTAGCCTTGAACTTTCTCGACAGAGATGGTGACGGACCTGACGGGCTTTACCGGAATACTCTCGAAACGAATACTTTCCTGAATAAGGCCAGTCCTGCATACATAGGCGGACTACCCGAAATGCTAAACAGGCGTCTTTTCGGGTTTTGGAACGATCTCGGCACTGCTCTCAGAACCGGAAAGGCTCAAACCGAGGTGAAGATTCATGGCAAGCCAATGTTTGAAGAATTGTATGCCAGTGAATCGGGCCTCAAAACCTTCCTTGAGGCAATGACTGGCTTTCAACTCGCCAACTTCGTCCAACTTGGCGAAAAATTCGATTTTTCCCGTTTTAATTCCGTAAGCGACATTGGCGGAGCGTTGGCATTGCTCTCTCGAACGGTAGGTTCGCAACATAGGCACCTGGTATTCAACACATTTGACCTCCCGCCTGTAGCGCCTCTCGCGCAAAAGCAAATCGATGCGGCTGAAATGACGGATCGAATTACAGTTGTCTCGGGTGACTTCTTCCAGGGCGAACTCCCCAAAGCCGACGTAATTACAATGGGGAACATCCTGCACGACTGGAACCTCGAGAAAAAGAAACTATTGATTCAGAAGGCGTACGACGCGCTACCTGAAGGCGGTGCATTCATCGCCGTTGAGAATCTGATCGATGATGCACGTCGAGAGAATGCGTTTGGTCTATTGATGTCGCTTAACATGCTGATCGAATTCGGAGATGCATTCGATTACACGGCAGCCGATTTTCGCGATTGGTGTGCTGAGGCTGGATTCTCGCGCTTCGATGTGATTCCACTCGCCGGCCCCACTAGCGCGGCTGTTGCCTATAAATGAGGGTAACGACCGGTTCCGGCTATTCGGCTCCATCCAGTTCTTCGCAAAGTGCCTGTCCACCCGAAATCAGGCGACTGATTTCCATGTCGCCGGCCAGGTCGTCATCCGTCAGCGAGTAAGTCAGTAGTGCATTGCTGCAATCGGTGAAGTCGATCGTCATCGTGCCCACCGGGCCGACGTTGACCGCCTGCGTATCGTCAAACCGCCCGCCCGTGGTTTCCCACACTTCTATTGCAGCGGTGGATCCCGTAAAATCACCCTGCGCCGTCAGCCAGCGTTGTCCTGATGCGGTGTCTTCGCCATAGGTAAACCAGGC
>Ga0209013_10000333_pt1 | contig 41212 bp, 29 predicted proteins | sample Cruoilmetagenom2_FD_187291 | JGI IMG/M metagenome (GOLD analysis project Ga0209013, IMG submission 187291) | Oil polluted marine microbial communities from Coal Oil Point, Santa Barbara, California, USA - Sample 2 (SPAdes) (version 2) | ecosystem: Environmental > Aquatic > Marine > Oil seeps ...
TTTTTTGTTTTACATTGTTCGAGAAAAAATCCAACTGCGGGTCTCTACCAATGGCCCCAACCAGGTAATCGACGTCGATGCTCGAATTGCCCTGGGGGGTGCTATATTTTATCAGAATATGGCCTTTTGACGAAGGGCCCAGTTCCCGGATGGTTACGTTCTCCAGGTATTTGATCCTGGGCTCAACATTCGCCCGCTCCCACAGCAAGGGCAGGCATTTTAAATCCTTCCCGCGGTTCAGAACCAGCACCCTGTTATCCCTGGCCAGGTTGAGCGCGTAATCGAAGGCCGCGTCACCCGCGCCAACGATGGCAATCTCACCCCCGCTCACTTCCAGAAGTGGATAGACCTCGTATAGAACCCGCCCGGACAGCGCTTCAGGGACATCAAAATCCCCAAACCTGCGCTCCTTTGTCCCGGACGCCACCACGACCCGGCGCGAATGGTAAACGGCGGAGGCCGTTTTTATCTTGAACTCGCCATCAACAAAATCTAATTCGTTCACCGCATCGCGCGTAACCCGGACGCCTATTCCCAAAGCCTGGTCCGTCATCAACCGCACCAGGTCGACGCCCCGGATACCTCCTGGGAACCCTGGATAATTCTCCACCAGGTTGGCGTTGTGCAGCAGGCCCCCCGGGCTGCTCTTCTCCAGCACCAGCGCCTGGATCCCGTAGCGTTTGAGCTGCAGGGCCGCGGCTAGGCCGGCCGGACCGGCGCCGATGACGGTGACCGCTTCAATCTCCATCCTGCCTCCTGAGCGTGTTCAGCACGTCCTCCACCAGTACGGGCGTGGCAAAGCCGTGCGCCAGGTTACGCAGGCTGGCCATGTGGAAATCCTCATTATAAGTAGCCGTGCTGTCTATGGTGAAAAACACCTCGAACCCACGCACGAATGCCGAACGGGCGGTGGTCTCGCAGCACAGGTGCGTCATTACACCGCAGATCACGACCTGGGTAACTTCTTTTTCTTTCAGCACTGTCTCCAGCTCCGTACCGTAGAAGGCGTCATATTGGCTCTTTTCGATCAGCGTCCCATTGGACAAATCGAGAGCCTCCGTAATTTCGCTGATCGGGTCGCCCGCTTCGATCAGGTCGCGCCACCAGACATCCATCATCCCGGCGTCCTGGGGCGTGTTCAAATGCCGGGTGTACACAACCGGAAAATCCAATTCATCGTACGCCCGCACCAATCCGCGAATATTGGGCAGTATGGCCGCCGCGCTGGGTACATAGGCGTGGGAGTCCGGCTCCAGAAAGAAGCGCTGCATGTCCAGCACGAGCAGCGCCGATCGCGCTTGCTTCAGTGCACGCCCTTCCCTTACCCGTTCAGCGACCAGGCGCTGTAACATCTCCTCCGCTTTCGGTCGGATTGTTTCTGGTGTGAAGTAAGCTTGTTTCATATGCAGAGATTTTAACATGGGTTCATAAACGCTGCCAGGTAGACCGTATCCATACTCCCAAGCTTCTAATAAATATCTTGACAAATAGGATTGTTTAATTCAAAATTACATCATCAACGCATTTTAAGCATCCATCGCAGCTGATTAATTCAACCTTAGTTAGATCCACGATTTTGAAGGAGGGATATCATGCACTGGAGATTTACCTTAATTAGAACATCGGTATTCAGGTGTACCCTGGTGCTGTGTGTGATCTTTATGGCCGTCATTTTGTCGGGCTGCGAGTTCAGTACGGATAATTTGACGCCCATTCCCACATTAAAGCTGCCCGATATCCCCACGATAGTGCCCTCACCCACAAAGACCGATAGACCGCTCCAACCCACGCAGACAAATACGCAACAACCGGTGAGTGAAGACACAGCAGAGGCGCCCCCTGATGACACCCCGACCGAAATCCCGACCGGCACCTCAACCACTCTGCCAACCCGCACCCCAACCGTGACCTATACGTACACGCCAACCTCGACGCCGACCGAGACACCGGATGCTTCACGCGGATCATTCTCGAATACAAGCTGGTCTACTTCGCCCCCGGATGACGTTCTCGAACAGCTCGCATACCCACCCATTGGAGGTGGGGGAGGTGACGGCGAAGATTTATGTTTTGAAACGTACGCCTCTCCAACAATAAAATCTCTATCTTCTGAAAACATCGAACTGTTCAGCGGTTCTACGATCATATTATGCGGCTGGTCTCAGAATGGGGAGGTTACGATGACGCAAATTGATCCACACGGGCAGACAACTCAGGAGACAGAAACCGCAGATACATCCGGTGGCGTAATGTTTATCTTCGAGACCACATACGGGGACCCGCTGGGCGATTATGATCTCGTATTTTCGGGTGATCGCGGTGAGTTATCTACCTCTATTTCCGTCTACGAACCGAATCGCCCGCTGCTCATTGAGCTTGAAAAGGAACGCCTGTTCCTGGTATACAATTTCGTGCCGCGGGAACGTATTCGATTCTTCGTATATACATACACGGATCGAGGCACGCGCGAGCTCTTTGCGTGGCAGGCTTTCCAGATCGACCCGGAGGGGAAAATGTTAATCGAAATGGACCTGCCGCCCGCGGAGCAGGATGTACAATTTTTCGGTTATTACTCATACTTCGTCATCGGAGAAGAGACAAAAACGTATGGGGAAGACCTGATAAGCTTTTCCTGTCCCGGAGCGCCGCGTACACGCCTGTCTGAATGGATGAACGCCCGCGTCACGTATACCGATGGCAGGCCGCTCAACGTGCGCTCGGGACCTGGCTTCTCCAACGAGGTGATCACCCAGCTCCCTGAAGGGCAGGAGTTCTGGATTGTTTCCCGCCCGGAATGTGCAGACGAAGTTGTTTGGTGGAAGGTCAGCCTGGAGGGTGTGGAAGGCTGGGTGGCTGAGGGTGAGGGCGATGATTATTACGTAGAACCCTGGCAATAATGAATTTAGGCATCCAGCTTAGCTTCTAATTGCTCGAGACGCTTTTCAACCTCAAGCCGCTGTGGTGATTCTAAAGGCAGATTATCGATGGATTGCCCCAGGGCGAATACGGCGTCCTGGTAATTTTCTAGCCCTTCGTGGCAGGCAGAGATGTTGGCCCAGAAAGTCGCCCTGCGATCGGGCAGACTGGTAAGTTTTATTGCCGCTGTGTATTCGGTGATACAGTTCGTGTAAGCCGCCTCGGATTGATCCGTATCGCCTTTAGTTGCAAACAATTCGGCCAGAATCTTCGAATATAACCCGCGCCGGGATGGATTGGTCCCCCATTTCACTGCAGCCGTATAATGGTACACGGCCTCATCAATCTGGGTAGTCTGCCTGGCGATCAATCCGAGATTGGCGTGCGACTCGGAAGCCATCTCCTGCAATCGCACGTTCTCCCCCTCACCAAACTGCTCTATGACGGAATTGAAAGCCTCCTGCGCCTGACCCACGGTATCCGACCCGTAAACCCACATAGCCAGGTACACCAGACCTCCGCCATAAGCTGTCTTGGCAGGGATATCGGCCGAGTCGGGCTGATATTGTGCGTCTTGGGCAAGCCGGTAGTTTTCAAGTGCGGTATTTAGCCAATTGATGTCCGGAGGTGAGCCCGTTGCTTTTGCTACCTCAAAACTCAGCAGGTAATAATACCCACCCAGACCGACGTACGCCCGGCTGTATTCGCTGGAAATACGCAGCGCCCTCCGGTAAGCGCTCTCGGCCGCATCCAGGTCCTGCGCTCGCAAGGCAGCGTTTCCCTGGAACAGATAGACGACCTCACGCCCTGCGTCAATCTCCCAAAAACTGTCGTCATTCGCCTTCGTGAACAAATCCAAAGCGTACTCGTACTGGTGCGTCAGGAACATGCCAAGCCCTTTGGCGATCAGCGCCAGCACCTCGGAGCGTTTGGTTAGCTCCCGGTTCAGGTTGATCTGGGCCGACAACCGCTCACCGACTCCGGACAGGCGGATATCGCTGCCCAGGGTGTGCTGGCCGACCATCTCCGAAGCCTCATAAAAATTGCGTACGTTCACATAAAATTCCGGCTTCAGTAGGTATCCGTCGCCCGAACGCTCGATCGTGCCGTAGATCACCATGTCGGCTTTCATCCTGTCTGCCAGGTTTGCAGCTTTAGCCTCTCGCTCCTCTGGAGTTTTTCCGTTTATACGGGGCGAACCGCCCGGACCGATCTTTTCGACGTACACCCCGAGTTCAGTCCCCAACGTATCGATCTCATTCGCAAAGTGATTGAAGAACACTTCGCTGATATGGCGAGCGTCCCTCGATGAAACCGATTCCTCTCCAGCAGGCGTGAACCCGGTCACGACCAGATTCCACTCACCCGTCATCACCGGCGGAAATACAGATGGGAGTACGTCCGACGGATTAATTTTCAATGCTGGAATCACCATCGTCATGATCGCCGTCGCAGCGAACCAGATCACCCCAATAATTACGCCAACCCTCCAGCGGTTGTAGAAGTCCCGAATCGTTTGGACAGCTCCCGGACTGCCGGCCTTCGGCTCCCTGACGCCCGGGGAAGGCGGTGCGCTTGATATGGGCGGTTTTGGCGCGGCTTGCTGCGTGTCAGCGCTGCCAACGGGACGGTAAACCCACAGGACATCCTCGAACGCTGAAATCGCACACAGGCCATACATATTCTGGCTGGCGATTTGTTGGGCAGAATCCAAATCGTCTTCGAATTTATCTACGGTTTCGATTTTAGCGAGTGGGCTGCCTGGTTCATCTAGCAGATCTTCGAGCTCGTAGTCGAACTTACCTGTACCGCTGATCCATCCACTGACCGATTTAAACGGCGCTCCCCACATGCTCCCATTGTCCATAGAGACCAGCAGCACCCACTCCGGGTGACCTCCCTTTTCCTTTAACAACGCGCTGGCGTCCTTCAGGGTCTGGTTATAGCAGATGAGGATGAAATCCTTCGATAAGTGTTCGGTTAGCTCTTCCTGCTCTCGATTTTCACTCATAGACACACATTTCACTGCACAATCAATTTTTTGGATACGATTGGTGTAATTATTATATACCTGAATCCGTATGTGGCAGTGTAAAACGTCATATTGTATCGGACGCGGCGAACCAAGATCCCCCGATCTTTTACCGCCAGCCCAGTCCATGTAGACAAAAGGCGCACAATTTGCTAAACTAATTGTACGAAATAGTGCAAATAGCGGCGTCATTCGCACTAGATTAACCGTGAGGTACAAAGTCTCGTGAAGAGGATATCATGTTTGGAGGGGATCTGGTTTTTCCGTAGGGGTTTTCAATAGCTATGTCGCAGTTCAACAACACTCGAACAACAGATAGCGCTCCCAACAATCTCCCGCTGCAGTTGACCAGCTTTGTAGGTCGAGAGCGAGAGATAATGGAGATAACTAGCCTGCTGGCAAAGTCACGCTTGCTTACTCTGGTCGGAGCTGGTGGAGTCGGAAAAACACGACTCGGCCTGGAAATCGCAGAGGATGTGCTGAATGAATTTAAGGATGGAGTTTGGTTCGTGGAATTGGGACCACTATATGAGCCTCAACTCTTGATTCATAAAATCTCCTCAACCTTTGAATTGCGTGGAGAAGCGAAGAAATCCACTACAGAAACACTGAAGGAATACCTGAAACCAAAAGATTTGCTTTTGGTGTTAGATAATTGTGAACACCTTGTGCAGGCCAGCGCGGAAATTATCGCGGTACTGCTGCCCATTTGCCCTGACCTGCGAGTCTTGACTACCAGCCGTGAGCCGCTTGATGTGCCAGGTGAGACTGTCTACAAGGTGCTCCCATTATCACTGCCGGGAAAGAATCGTGCCCAGGATTTCGATAATCTGGACAAATCCGAGGCAGTCCAGCTTTTCATCGAACGTGCCAGAACGCATCAACCTACTTTTCAAATCACCGTCAAAACAGCGTTTGCTATCGCCCAGATTTGTATTCTTCTGGACGGCATTCCCCTGGCTGTCGAACTGGCGGCGGCGCGGGTTAGGGTCTTGAGCCCACCTCAAATTGCTGATCATTTGAAGGATAGTCTGAATTTTCTCACCACGGGAGCACGTACGGTCGTCTCTCGTCAGCAGACGCTGAAAGCCAGTATAGACTGGAGCTACGAGCTGCTCAACGAACGAGAACAATTGCTTTTCCGCCGTCTGGCGGTGTTTGCCGGGAGATTCACCTTAGAAGATGTTGAAGCGGTTTGTTCGGGAGGCTTTGTCTCCGGTGAGCATGTTGAAAAATTCAACGGAAAGAATGAGTCTCGAGTTCCGCCGTCTATTCTGCAGCCTCTCCAAACACTAGATATATTATCTAACCTGGTAGATAAGTCCCTGGTAAGGGCACAGCCGGATTGGGATACCAGCTACCGCATGTTGAATCCAATCCAGCTGTTCGCATGGCACAAACTTGCAGAATCCGGCGAACGGGATCAGCTCCGAAACTGGCATTTAACTTATTATCTACAATTGGCTCAGAAAGGTCAACCAGCTCTCAAGCACGCGGCCCAATCCGTCTGGCTGAATAGGTTTGAACTCGAGTTCGACAATATGCGTGCCGCGCTGGATTGGTCTCTTGAAGGCGGTGAGTTGGATACTGGACTACGCCTTGCTTCCGAGTTAGGGGAATTCTGGTGGCGTCATGATTATTACAGTGAGGGCTTAGAATGGTTGAGTCGACTGCTCGCCAAGTATAAATCTGAAGACAGGGTCTGTGCCAGTGCCTTTAATCAGGCCGGGCGATTGTCAATGGAAAGAGGGGATTATGAACAAGCGGATTCGTTCTGTCTGCAAAGCCTGAGGCTGAGCCGGGAGCTTGAATATCAGGAGGGCATTGCCCTTTCTCTCAGCCTCTTGGGCAAGCTTGCCCATTATTTAGGCAAGAGAGAGCAGGCGATCGAATTGTTCGAGAAAAGTCTAGCTCACCACCGCTATCTGGGTGATGAATGGAACACCGCCGCTATTCTCATCTACCTGGCGGATATTAAATTGAGAGACGGTGAAAATGAACAGGCAAACAGCTTGTACCGCGAAAGTCTGTCTCTCTTTAGAAAACTCGATGATAAGTGGGGCATTGCATATGTTCTGGGCGGTTTAGGTAACCAGGCGCTTCTCGAGGGGAATTATGAGCAGGCATTGATCTTCAATCGGGAGGCGTTGGAACTCTCGACCGAGCAGGGCAACAAAGTGGATATTGCTTATTCACTGGAAGCGCTGGCCGTTATCTATAATGAACAGCGACATTACCAACTGGCGGCACGTTTGTGGGGATTCGCTGAATATCTGCGGGAATCCATACATTCTTCCATGCCGCCTATCTATCAGAAAGAAATTACTGTATATTTGGAAGCCGCGCGTTCGGCACTTGAAGAAGATGCCTTCCACATCGCGTGGCAGGTAGGCCGCTCCCTGACCCTGGAGGGTGCCGTCGCTCTGGCGATTCAACCATCATTGTTTGAGCCGGAAATCCCATCATCCTATGATGCACGGCCAAGGACTGAGCCCGATATGCCAGACAGCGCTGAGCGATACGGGCTGACCAGGCGCGAGGTAGAGGTCCTGCGCCTGGTTTCAACAGGTCTCACCGACGCCCAGGTTGCTGAGAAGCTTTTCATCAGCCCGCGCACGGTCTCCAAGCACCTGCAGTCCATTTACGGTAAGATCCAGGTCAACTCTCGCAGCGCCGCCACGCGCTTCGCCCTTGAGCACGATATTGTATAGCGACCCCCAGCGACAAAAGTCACTTAAACGAGAAGCACGAAACCTACCTTCGTGGTTTGCACTATATTCCCAATTACCCGAATCTCAAATCCCTTCAGTTTCCCGGAAACTTGTCGACGGAGACCTTTCCTGAACGTATGTGTTGGACCGGCATTGTGCATCTCGTTACTTTGGCTTCAACCGCCTTCAAACGAAAACAATATCTGTCATAAAAGTACGTAATATTACGTATATCTTTCCCCCAAACCGCTTTTCTTCGTTCGAAAAAATACGCAGTCCAATTACGCAGTTTACGTGATGTGCACTCTGGTCGAATTTGCTACACTTGCCATATCAAGTTCAAACCAAACAAGTGTCCTGACCAAAGGAAAGGAGTGTGAGTGATGACGACGCAAGCTGGAGTAACCGGATCCATTCGGAATGTACAAAATCGTATCGAAAAGGTAAACATAAATTGGGTATGGGTGTTGGCGGCAGTATTACTGGCTCTGGCCCTGCTGATCACTGTGTCCATGATCGCCCTGCCCATCGCTGGCAGTGAGAACAGCAGCCAGCGCGCCATCGAGGCCGCCTCCGCCCGCTACCAGGGTTTGGCGGACATGCAGGCAGAGAAGGAAGCCGCCCTGCAGCGGAGCTGGTTGGCGGCAGGTGCCCGATACCAGGCACTGGCCGATCAAACCGCGGCTGACAATGTAAGCCACCTTGATGGTTACTGGGCAGCGACAGCAGCCCGCTATCAGGCGCTGGCCGATCAACATGCCTTGAACGCAACACAGATCGAGCGCTACTGGTCAACCACCGCAATCCGCTACCAGGCCATTGCAGATGCTTATATGGCCAAGCAAGCCCTAGGGATCGAAGCTGGATGGTCGGCAACGGCCGCCCGCTATCAAGCCCTGGCGGAAAGCGATGCCAAAAACGTAGCACAGCTCGAGCGATACTGGTCAGCCACCGCAGCTCGCTATCAGGCGCTGGCAAATGCATTTCTCGCCGAACAGGCCATTGGGATCGATGCTGGTTGGTCGGCAACAGCGGCCCGCTATCAAGCCCTGACGGATCACAATGCCATGACAACAGCACAGCTTGAGCGATACTGGTCAGCCACTGCAGACCGCTACCAGTCCATGGCGGTCGCATTTCTCGCCGAACAGGCCATTGGGATCGACGCTGGTTGGTCGGCAACAGCGGCCCGCTATCAAGCCCTGGCAGATCATGATGCCTTGAACGCAGCGCAGCTTGAGCGATACCGCTCAGCCACCGCAATCCGCTACCAGGCCATGGCAGACGCTTTTGTAGCCGGTCAGGCTAAAGGGATCGAAGCTGGTTGGACGGCAACAGCGGCCCGCTACCAGGCCATGGCGGTCGCATTTCTGGCCGGTCAGACCAAGGGGATCGAAGCTGGCTGGATGGCAACAGCGGCCCGCTACCAGGCGTTAGCCGATGATTATAAGTCCTCGGATCAATGAGGATGGTGTTGGAACGGACACAATGGATTGGTGTCCCTCAAATTAAAACATCTCATAGAGACCGGTTTGCAGCAGGGGTTCCGCAGAACCCCTGCTGCGCGTACTTTGCTTCTCCAATCATTGATCGCGACGGAAAAACGCCCGCTTGCCACCGGCCGCAGGCAGGCGTTAGTGCCAGGTAATGATGATGTTGATTGCTTAAGATTCTCTACCATGTCCGATGATTAAATCAACCCTGGAAATCATAATTTGGGACCAGTTCAGCCTGAAGCGAATTATTACCCCTAAAAAATTAAGGTAAAATCAATACAGGTAGAAGTTAAGCAGTTGGGTAGGCTTCGGGGGTGTGGTGGGCCGGCAAAGCCGGCCCACCACACCCCCAGCAACCCTGAACTGGGTAAGTCCTAAAAGGTATCTTTTCAGGAATTATGCTATGAAAAAATGCGCACTAATCATCGCGTTTATGCTATTGCTATCGCTGCCCCTCTTGTCATGTCAGGGCGGACAGCCCGCAGCGCCCTCCTCTGATCAAGCATTGTTTACGCCTGAAGAGCCCCCGGTACCACCCACAGTGATTCGGTCACCCACATTCATCCCCCCTACAAATACCTCCACACCATCAGAAACCGCTCCCCCTCCGACTCTAACTCCCACAGAGATCATCCTTGATGGGATTGTTTTCTGGTCAAACAGCTCGGGAACCTGGGGGATTTATTGGATCAATGAAGATGGTTCGGGTATCAAAAAAATGACTGACAATGCATATTACAATTACGATCCTCCTTCCTGGTCACCGGATGGGACGAAAATCGCCTTTGTGGGAGCTGGTGAAGGTACACATGGCTTATACGTGATGAACGCCGATGGCAACGGTGCTACGAGCCTGGTTGAAAACATTTCCATATTTGAAAATCCAAGTTGGTCGCCCGATGGCACGCGTCTCGCCTTCGTTTCAAAAGGGGAAGATATTATGATCGTCAATGCTGATGGCAGCGGGTACACAAATTTGACCAACAGTCCCGAGAGCGACTGGTCGCCCTCTTGGTCGCCGGATGGAGAGAGCATCGTTTTCCAGTCAATGATCGGTAAAAGGTGGGAAATCTTCACCATCAACGTGGACGGGACAAATCTTGTCAATCTCATTGAAAAAGCGGAACTATCGACCGAATTCACAGGGTGGGACAGCCCGGCCTGGTCGCGACCCAGGTGGTCTCCCGATGGCTCAAAGATAAGTTTCCACAATGGAATCGGAGCCAATGGTGAGTTTTATTCTTTCTCCCCGGATGGTTCCGGATTGCTCAACCTGTCCGCTGATCCAGCCGATGATTCTAAACCCATCTGGTCGCCAGATGGCTCAAAAATCGCCTTTTATTCTGACCGCGATGGCAGTGACGACATCTACGTCATCAATGCGGACGGGAGCGGATTGGTGAAATTGACCAACCATCCCATGATGGATTTCGGGCCTGCGTGGTCTGCGGATGGAATGAAGATTGCATATGCATCAGAAGACGAATTGGGTTTTTCCATATACATCATCAATGTTGATAGTACAGATGAGCAGCAGCTGACGACTCTACCAGGGAAGAGCACATATCCCGCGTGGCGTCCCTGAAAGGTAAAATTTGCGGCTAACAAAATCTCGTATCCAATGACGAGATTTTGTTATTGGATCAAGCCAGTTGCCAGGTGATAGGCCAGTTCAACCCAATCAGAAGGGCCAATCCCTGGGCCATAGCTTTCCCCGTTGCGCACGAGGATCATTTCCGCCTGGGGGGAAACATAGATGATCTGCCCGTGGTTACCCTCGGCATAGAAATCATCTTCGCCCCTCTCGCGATGCACACCGTACCACATGTACTGGTAATAGCCGCCTTCAGCCACTTCATGAATTACTTTCCCGTAGTCTTCACCGTAATAGGCCGGGTCGGTAAATTTCGGGTTGTCTTGGATCGACTCGGTTACCCAGGATTCCGGGATCACCTGCACGCCGTCCCAATTACCCTGGTTTAAATATAATCTGCCAAACTTGGCGAAATCGATCGCCCGGGCATTGATGCCGCTCTCCATCTTTTCAAAGCCCGCTTCATCCAGGCTCCACGACCCGGGAAACTCCGTGCCGATCTGACCCCATATCTTCTCTTCGAGGTACTCAGCCACCGGCAGACCGGTGGCGCGTTCCAGGATCATGCCCAACAGCAGGGGGTGGTAGTTATTGTACAGGTAATACTCACCGGGGGCGGCGATTACGCGCGTATCTTCGACGGCCAGCTTTCGTAAGTCCGGATGGTAGTACGTCTTCGCATCATCGCCGTTGACGAAGGGGAATTCGCTGTACTTGATGCCCGAAGACATCAGCAAGAGGTCCCGGATGGTGATCGCCTCAAATGCCGGATCACGTTCACTCAACTCAGGTATATAAGTCGTGATCGGGTCATCGACGCTGTTGATGGTGCCTTCCTCGATAGCAATACCCACCAGGGCGGAGGCAAACGATTTGGCCATTGAAAATGATGTGACGATCGAATCTCGTTCTGCGCCGGTCAAATAATTTTCGTACAGGATGGCGTCATCCTGAATAACGATGAACGCCTGCGTGCGCGTTTCTTCAAGGAAAGCATCGAGATCATCGACCAGCGGGTGCTCTTCACTTAGCGCCTCCACCCGTGATTCATCCAGGGCCAAATCGAAATAAAACGGATCGTCCCCAGTTTTCATGCTGCGCTCGGGGAATTTCTGGTAGTCGTAAACATCCGCATCCAGCCAGCGCAGCGCACGTATCACGTAGGCCGGCGAATATTTTATCGAGTAAGCGCCCAGCACGAACACAGCCAGAACGATGATGGCACCGAAAATCCCCAGCAGTACGATAACGACTTTTTTTACGCTATTCTTCATAATGTCGTCTCTCTCTCCCAAAAAAAATCGGCCGCCGCATGGGGGCGGTCGATGAAAACATAATGATGCTGAACTTTTATATCAGTTTAGTTCGGCAGCGGCTCAGGGAGTAATTATAAAGTATAGAGCGTGGATCACCGCAGCACATCTACATTGTATTTACGATGACGAATAATGGCGGGACTATAAGCAATACTACCCCCACGATCAAGCATATTAATGCTATTTTCCGCTGTTTCCGTATGACAAGGAGCACCACACCCGTTATCGCCAACAGCAATCCGCCAGCCAGGAGTACTAGTGATATTCCCATAACTTTATCTTCTCAGAATCGATCTCGATGCTTGGGGCGTTGTGTTTGGATGTTATTCTACAGCGAGTTATTTGGGTATGACGCCTAGTATCTGATCGTTGCACCAGACAATCCGAAAATCGTCACTATCTGCTACTGGGCTTTTGTCCATTCGTCCAGGATCTCCCGATGGGCGGTCACGTTATCCAGGAACGAGCGCCGCAGTTCCTCATCGCTGAGTCTGTTGGCTTGTTCTTGAAGCAGCCCGTGGGTTGTGTTCAAGATCTCCTGGGCGCGCGGGTCTTGTTTGGCTTGCAGCACCCGATAGCAGGTCAGATTGACCCGGAAAGGTTCTTCGGTTCCATCGAGCGTGTGATCTTCTAGAAAGCCCAATATCTCCTCGACGTAGGTCAGTGCCTGGGATAGATCGTTTCGGGCAAGGGAAACGCGGGCCAGGCCTGCTAGAGACTCAATGGCCATATGAGGCTGGCCGAATTCACGCCGTAGTGCCATAGCTTTCCTGTACGCCTCTTCAGCCTCCGCAAAACGATCCAGGCCCATATTTGCGTGTCCGAGGAATGTCAGAGGGTACGCCCTTGAGTTCCGGTCGCCAAGTTCCTGGGAGATGTCCAACGCGAGCTGACTGTGTTCGAGAGCGGCCTCATCCTCTCCCAACTGATGATAGAGCAGACTCAGATAGGATAATCCCTCGACCTCGCCTTGCTTGTCCTCAATCTGGCGAAATACTTCCAGGCTCTGCTGGTAATAGGGCTTGCTCTCGTTGTAGTCGCCCTGCTTGGCGAAGATTTTAGCCATATTCATGAGCGTCAAGCCCTCGCCGCTTCGGTCGCCGATCTCCTGTTTGATGACCAGTGCCTGCTGGTAATGCGAGCCTGCAGACGTATAGTCGCCTAGTTCCTCATGGTGAACACCGAGGTTGTTAAGTACCATGCTTTGCCCTTGTCGATCACCCATTTCACGCGCGCTTTGTAGGGTGAGTTTGTAAAAAGCCTCGGCCTGAGCAAAGTTACCCTGCTCACCGGTAACTATAGCCAGGTTGTTGAGCGCACGAAGTTCAATTTGCCGGTAGCCGATCTCCCGGCATAGGTCGAGAGCCTGCTTGTAGTGCAGGTAGGCTTCATCAAAATTTCCTTGAGACAAGTGGATAGTCCCGATGTTCAGCAGGTTGGCTGCCTCCGTCTTTTGGTATCCGGAAGCTCTTGCCAGGGACAGTGCCTGTTCAAGCCTGTTCCGGGCTCCATCATAATCACCCTGGTGAATGAGGGCCTGACCCCACAGCAGATAGCCTTGCGCCTCAAATCTTGAATCTTCAATCATCTGGGACAACCGAACAGCTGTCTGGGATGCTGCCTGGGTCGCAGGATAGTCACAAATCACCAGAGAAAAGCTGCTTCGTTGCAATGCTGCCTCAGCGCGCCGCTGGTTATCATCGAGAGCTTCGGCGATCGCCTCCAGTGCTGCCAGGTCCTGCGCCTGCGCTTCCCGCTCCCCTTGCAGGTCATATATCTTCAGGCGCGCCAAAAGGAGGTCATAGCGCTCAGTCAGGTGATTTTCTGGCATCAGGTCCAGGGCGCGGCTGAAGTAAGTCAACGCCTCTTCGTTGGCGAACCTGGCCGCTGCCTGCTCCCCCGCCTGGCCCAGATAGGTGCGCGCTTTCTCTGCCACACCTGCCTCCACATAATGGTGTGCCAATTGGACAGCGATCTCGTCCACATCTTCACCATACAGACCTTCAAGCACGTTGCCCACGTCCTCATGGAGAACCCCGCGTTCAACCTCGTCCAGCTCGTTATATAAGTACGTCTGGAACAGGTTGTGTTGAAAACGGTACAGGGATAAACGTTGGCCGTTTAACCGCCGCAAGCCTCGAGCGCTCACCAGACGCTGCTGCTTCTCCAGCTCTCCGCTCAACTGCCGGATCAGCGCTCTGGGGTCCGCTGTCGTCACTCCGGCCACGACCTCTGCCGTGAAATCCTCCCCCTCCACACTGCCCACGCTCAGTGCTTCGTGCAGTTCCTCCTCCAACCGGCCGATGCGCTCCTTGATTACGCCCTCCACACGCGCTGGCAGTACCTCCCAGTCCAGAACAGGCCCCTCCACCCACCGCCCCTGTTCATCTCGTACCAGGTTTCCCCGCTCCTGCATATCCCGGAGCAGCTCTATGGTGAACAGGGGGTGTCCGCCGGTATGATGGTACAGCGCCTGGCGGAATCTTTCGCCCAGCTGGTTGGGTTCAGTATCTACAAATGCATCCACAAAGAGTTCCCCTTCAACTTCTTGGGCTTCCCGCAGGTCGACGCTGATATCGCCGAAGTATCGTTCAAACTCAGCCAGCACCTTCTCCAGCGGGTGCCGCCCACCTACACGCCCCATCGCCACCTCATCCGGCCGGTAAGTGCCTACAATCAAGATGCGGCTCTCACCAATTCGCCGGCCCAACCGGAACAGCAGGTCAATCGACGCCCCATCGGCCCACTGGATGTCATCCAACACCAGCATAAGCGGCTGTTTCTCCGCCAACGCCTTCAGCACATTGGTATACTGCTCGAATATGTGGCTCTGGTCGATGCCGTTTTCAGCCGCTCCCACTCCATCACGCTGGCGCTCGTTCAATCGTTCCAGCTTCTCAAACCACCCCACCTTCTCCGCCACAAAGCCTCCCACCCGCAACGCCAGCCCTGCTCCCGGCACGAAGATACCGACCAGATCGGGCCCGATCTCCACCAACGCCTGCCCCGAAAGGCGCAAAAGCCCTCGCAGCCGGTTGGCGTTCTCCTGCGTGATGGCGCCCCGCGCCAGTTCGGATTCCACGTCCCCCGTGAGCTGGCTCAGCATCTCGCGGAAGGGCAGGTAGGCATCACCAGCGCCCGTCTGGGCATCGCTCTGCCCGACAGCTGCGACGAGATCCTCGTGCTGTGCCTGGGCGCGGCGGGCGAACTCGGTGATCATAGCCGTTTTCCCGCTGCCGGCCTCACCTGTCACAAAACAAACCTGACCCCGACCAGCCAGGGCACGACTGAGGAAACTGTCGAGTTGCCTTAGCTCACGTTCGCGGGCAACGAACACTTGTCTATCCATACTCTTGCCTTTCCTAACATTACATCAACTCTAGTGATGAGGTACATTCCGATGGACAAATGGCGTCCGAGGTCAAATGCTGGTAGATACTGAATAACTGATGGGTGGTTTCATCTACAAAGTCATTCATCTCACTTTCGACAAGATACTTATCCGGTCTATTCCCATAATTCTTTTCGATTTCTTCGTCCGTCCGTTGATATAGGGTCTTGATAGCTTCCAGCCGTTGATTGATTGCTTCCGGCGCTGAGAAATCTAAATAATCCTGTCGATATTCGCAATCGAGAAACACTCGCCAATATAACGCCTCAGGATGGGTGCGAACATAATGCAGGTCCAGTCCATACCAATCCCGCTTGACCTCCCAAATGAATTCGGGGTCTTTGTCGAACTCCACCGCAAACCGCTCTCTTGTTGGACGCCCAATATGGTGGTCCCAAAGGTTATCCGCAACGAGATGCAAGAAATAGCCCCACAGCATAGACAAAAGTCCAATGTCGGAAGTGCCCTTGGCTGCGCCTGCCAGATATTCTCGATAGAATTTTAAATCGGCGTAAGGCCACTGATCATCGTGAGAGACGAGGAAATGGGTATTTTCAACAGGCGGCTCGAAGCGTTTCGTGTCCTCATTCCAAATCCCAGAATCCGGCGCCACATTTCCGATAGCAAAATAGTATGGGTCTAAGCCACCGATCTCATTTAGTAGGTTTTCCGCCAAACGGAGATGTGCAATCCAGGTCGCCATCGCATATCCATGTTGAAACATTCTGCCTAACAATCAAATTGTATCATCGCTAATCAAAACTCAGGCAATATTGTCTGTCCAATATGTTTACGCTACAAATCTCCTATATCCGGGCGCCATCCACTAGAAACGGGCCACCTGTAACTTCACTCCACCATGCCAGCCTAATATCCGGTCATTCTGAATATCCACACACCCAGCCTCCCCCATCCGAATTTATTAAGGTTAAAAAGCTTGACAAAGTAGAACAAAAGTTCTCCAATAGACTTGGTGTCCTGCACATATTCGCGCGCGCTCTGTCCATAAACAATTGGTTCCTCAATCCAACAGACCCACGTTCAACACCGTAATAATACCCTCACATGGAACCCTTACCCCTTCACAACACGCTGGAAACTTGTACCTGTTCACTGCTAACAGCCAATTGCCAACGGCACCCAAGCAATTGTTCCTCATTGATTTCTATAAAATCATCCCCTCCTTTCGCGATCTTAGCGTACTTAGCGGTTAAAAATAATTGTTCTTCATTGTTTTTTATCGCGAAACGAATAACCTCACACCATTGAAGAAGACATCCCATTCCAATGTATCCACGCAAATGAATATCAGGATTTTGTGTCGTCCTGATACGCGATTACAGGCGGAAAGAAAAAAACCATAAGGAAAACGAGTATACAGGATGACAGTTGAAAATTACGAATAGAGGAAGGCGGGCAGGAGGATGATCAGGTAGCTGGCGAGGTTGGCGGCCAAGGCGGCAAGGAAATTGTAGGCGGCGACGCCGCGCTTCATGCGCGCCAGCACGCCCCACTCGATGACGGTTGAGAACAGGATAGCCAGCAGCAGGCCGGCAAATCCAAACTGCGGTACGATCACCAGCATGAGGATCCAGCCTATCAAGGAAGCCAGGTTCATGACCAGCGCAGCCCGAATACATTGTTTGAAAGTCCCCCAGCGCATTAGCTGCAAGGCGACGGTTTCGATCAACGCGGTCAGCAGGAGTACGATGAAAAGTGTAAGCAGGTAAAGAATAATGGGGGCCATGGTGTCTGTGAATATTAGATAATGATTGGCATAGACCATGTTCGCGAGATTACTCGAGAACGGATTTCTAGCTAGACCACAAGATATTTAGGGTAATGAATAATTTTACCGCGAAGGCCGCGAAGAGAAACAAAGGAAAAAAATTAAAATCCCAGTTAATCACAAATGTGACGTAACACAAAATTTACAGGATTACAGTTTTTTATTTGGCCAGGGCGCGGCGCAGCAGCAGCGGTCCTAAACGGTCCACGATGCCGCCGAAGAACATTTCCACCCAGGGTACGACAGCCAGGGTTCAGGGTACATAGAACACACGGCGCGCGACCAACACCACTTTCATCCCTTCGAGAGCCAGCCATCGTGCGACGGCCGCACCATTACCGCTGGATGCGCCGGTCACCAAAGCCACCGTGGGTGTCCTATTGTTCTGCATTTGACAATCCTGGTGAGATATCCATAGACCCGCTGGCGAAAGGCTGCCTGTAACCACGAAGCCAGCCAACGGTATCGGCCACGGATTGGCGCAGGGTGCGGGGTTGATAGCCGAGCTCCCGCTGCGCCTTGGCGTGGCTGATGTCTGAATTGCTGGATATTGTCTCCAGGGAGTAGGGTGTGAAGCGCGGCGTCTGGCGGGTGAGCCGGTAGTAGGTGGGCGTGAAATTGGTGATGAAACGCGCCAGCCACATGGGTATCTTGAAGCGTTTGACGGGATTTCCGGTCACGTGCTCCACCAGGTCCAGCATGCCCTGCACGGTGACGCGTTCACCTGACAGGATGTATACTTCGCCGCCCCGTCCTTTTTCGCTGGCCAGGATCAATCCGCGGGAGACGTCCCGCACGTCGACAAAATCGTAGGCACCGTCGACGTATAATTGGGGTTTGCTGCCGGCGCACTCCTCGATCAGCCTGCCCATCTCCGAGCCGCGGTAATCGTTGGGTCCAATCACGCCTGTCGGGCAGACGATGACTGCATCAAGGCCCTCTTGGACGGCCTCCAGCACGGCCAGGGTGGCCTGGGCTTTGGAGCGGTCGTAGACACCGACCGGGTTGTCGGGGTCGAAGGGCACCGATTCATCAATGGTCGTGCCGTGCGGAATGCGGGCGATGGCGTGGATCGAGCTTGTGTAGATGAGCCGCCGCACGGACGCATTACGGGCGGCTTCCAGGACGTTGCGCGTGCCGGACACGTTGACGCGATCTACCAGTTCGTTTTCGCCGGGCATGATGCTGATAATACCCGCCAGATGAAACGCTACGTCAACATCCACGAATGCTGTCGCTAACGCTCCTTTGTCCAGGATATCACCAACCGCGACTTCTAATTTGAGACCTTCCAGCGGTTTCAAATCCTCGCCCGGCAGGACCAGGGCGCGCACCTGCTCGCCGCGTTCCAATAAATCGCGCACCAATACGTTCCCAATATGACCTGTCGCGCCTGTAACTAAAATCATTCTGTCTCCTGTCTCATACTGTCGATGAGTAATTGAAATCCGTGTTGAGTGACCTGCTCCCAATCCGATCCTTCGGGATCGAGCAGACCCTGTAATAATAAGCCCACTGCCAGCGCAACCATCAGGCGCGCGGTCATATGGGGATCCACATCTTTGAGGGAACCCTCATCGATGCCTTCCTGGATCATCCCGGCAAAGTACGCCTGGTAGCGCCGGTATGGGTCGATGACCGTCTCCCAGACCGCCGGGTCGTGCCTGGCCTGCGTCCAGAACTCCAGGAACATGGGCAGATAGCCACCCGCAGACTGGTATACAATGCCCATCAGGCCCGACATGGTGGCCAGGGAATCGGGCACCGAGTCAGACTCTGACCTGACGGCCAGCAGCTGCGAGTCGAGCAGCGCCAGCCAGCTCTCGAGCAGCTCCAGGAACAGGGCTTGCTTGGATGGGAAGTGATGGTAGAAGGCGCCCTTGCTCACGCCGGCGGCGCGGCAAATTTGCGATACGCTTGTAGATTCGTAACCGTGTTGTGCAAATTCCTCCACGGCTGCCATCAGCAAGCGGTTGTGGGTTTCCTGGCTTCTTTTCTGCATAATAAGCTCCAATCTCAAATAAATCCGACCGGTCGGTATGATTCTATATAGATATTGGCTGGGTGTCAATGTCCTGTGGGTGCTTCTAACGAGTTTCTAACATGTATGTGGTGTGCGATGGTTGTTGACAGTCTATTCATCGTGGAGGATAATCGATTGAGAGTAGGCAGTAGGCAGTAGGCAGTAGGCAGTAGGCAGTAGGCAGTAGTGTCAAGTCCTGAAAAACGTTTACAGAAAATAATTGGTATTAGGTGATTGGCAAACACAATGCAGAACAATCCGCAATCAAAAATCACAAATCACAAATCAACAATCTTAATTACCGGGGCTTCGTCGGGGATCGGGGCGGCGGCGGCGCGGGCATTTGGCCGGGCCGGGTACCGGGTTGTGCTGGCTGCGCGGCGTATGGAACGGCTGGAGAGATTGGCGGACGAGATACGGGGTGAGGGCGGGGAGGCGCTTCCCGTCAGGACGGACGTGTCCAGCCTGGACGATATCGAGAACCTGGTGCGGGTCACGCTGGAACGCTGGGGCGGTATCGATGTGCTGTTCAACAACGCCGGGTTCGGGCGCATGGGCTGGCTGGAGGAACTGGACCCTATCGAAGATATCCAGGCTCAGATACAGGTCAACCTGCTGGGCACGATCCAGGTGACGCGCGCCGCGCTGCCGAACATGATCGAGCGCCGGGGCGGGCACGTGATCAACATGGCGTCCATGGCGGGGCTGGTGGCCACGCCCACCTACACGCTGTACGCGGCCAGCAAGTTCGGCGTGCGCGGGTTCAGTGATGCGCTGCGCCGGGAAGTGGGCGGCTATGGGATCAAGGTTTCGGTCATCTACCCGGGCGGCGTGGCGAACGAGTTCGGCCAGAATGCGCGCATCCGCCGCAAGACGGGCCTCACCACGCCCGGCTTTCTGCGCTTGAGCAACGAGGATGTCGCGTTGGCTGCCCTGAAGCTGGCGCGCCGCCCGCGCCGCTCGCTGATCATCCCCTGGCCGATGCGGGCCGTGGTGTGGCTGAACGCCTGGTTCCCGTGGTTGATCGATTGGGGGGTGGAGCGGTATTTTGTGAGCAAGGAAAGGCAGGGGGGAGGGGAATAGGGGAGAATAATTGTTAATGGGGAATGGTTAATACTTAATTGTTAATGGAGATGAGGCGGGGCGTTTAGGTGCGTTGCACTTAGACCCTTCGTTGGCTGAGGAGGGGGGTGCAACGCACCAATCGGGGTCACTACAGCGGATTTGGAAATAAACTGATTTTAATCTCCGAGTCAACGCAGGCGGATGGGCGGACAAGAAGGTATCTTTTCCTACATGATTGGAGAAACGAGGGGCTATTTTCTGCCGCGAATGGTGCGGGCTTCGGGGTTGGGCAGGTCGGACTCGGGGGCGCGGGTGACGCTGACGGCGCAGGCTTTGTACTCCGGGATGAGGGCCTGGGGGTCGAGGGCGTCGATGGTGAGCAGGTTGGCGGCAGCCTCCGCGAAATGGAAGGGGATGAAGACCACGCCGGGGCTGGTTCGCCCGGTGACCCAGGCGCGCAGCACGATCGATCCGCGGCGTGAGGCGACGCGCAGAGCATCGCCGTCCTCGATGCCTACCAGGTCGGCGTCGGTGGGATGGACCTCCACCCTCGCCTCCGGGTAGAGGGCATCGAGCTGCGAGTGGCGCGTCATGGTGCCGCCGTGCCAGTGCTCGAGCACGCGGCCGGTGGTCAGCGTGAAGGGGTATTGGTCGTCCGGCAGCTCAACGGCGGGCACAAAGTCCAGGAGGTGGAACACCCCGCGCCCGCGCGGGAAGCTCTCGCTGAACAGGTAGGGTGTGCCGGGGTGCTCAGCGTCCCAGACCGGCGTCTGCAGCCCGACATGGTCGATGCGCTCGTAGGTGATGCCGGCGTACTCGGGCACCACGCTCCCCAGCTCCGCCAGCACTTCGGAAGGATGGATGAACGACCAGCTTCCTGAGGGCCGCTGTCCCAGCCGAGCCTCGATGCGCTGCGCCAGGTCGTTGATGATCTGCCAGTCGGGGCGCGCCTCGCCGCGCGGCGGGATGACCTGCCGGATGCGCTGCACACGGCGGTCGGTGTTGGTGAAGGTGCCGTCCTTCTCGGCCCAGGAGACGGCCGGCAGGAATACGTCGGCGAAGGCGCCCGACTCGTTGATGAACAAATCCTGCGCCACCAGGAATTCCAGACCCTGCATGTGGCGGCGGGTCTGGTTGAGATTGGGCTCGCTCATCATGGGATTTTCGCCCATGATGTACAGGGCGCGCACGCCGCCGGGGCGCACGTTGGACAGTATCTCGGTGGTGGTCAGGCCGCGCTGGCGGCTCAACCCGCCGGGCTGGAGGCCCCAGGCGCTCTCCCAGCGGGCGGCGTTCTCCTCCACGTCGACCAGCATGTAGCCCGGGTAATGGAAGGGCATGGCGCCCATGTCGGAGGCGCCCTGCACGTTGTTCTGGCCGCGCAGCGGGTTGAGCCCGGTGCCCTCGCGCCCGATGTGACCGGTGAGGAACGCCAGGTGCACCAGCGAGAGGGCGCTGGATGTGCCGTGAGCGAGCTGGGAGATACCCATACCCCAGTAGATGGCGCCGCGCTCGGCGCTGGCATAGGTAAGGGCGGCCTGGACGATCAGCTCCCGGTCCACGCCGCACACCGACTCGGCGTATTCGGGCGTGAAGGACTGGATCGAGGCGGCGAACGCCTGGTAGCCTTCGGTACGTTCGTTGATGAATGACTTATTCACCAGCCCTTCGCTGATGATGACGTGCGCCATGGCGTTGAAGAGCGGCACGTTGGTGCCCGGCTTGAGCGGCAGCCACAGCGCGGCGTAGTCGCACATCTCCAGGCGGCGCGGGTCGATCACGATCAACTTCGCCCCGTACTTCTCGACGGCGGCTTTCATCTGCAGGGCGATGATGGGATGGTTCTCGGCGGTGTTCGAGCCGGTGATGATAAAGCAATCGCTCTTGATCACCTCGGCGGCGGTGTTGCTCATGGCGGCCGATCCGACGGCGTTTTGCAGCGCCACCACCGAACCGGCGTGGCACAGGCGCGTGCAGTGATCGATGTTGTTGGTGCGGAAAAGCGACCGGAACAGCTTCTGCAGCAGGTAGTTGTCCTCGTTGGTGGCCTTGGCGCACAGGTAGGCGGCCATGGCGTCGGAGCCATCACGGTCGTAGATGTCAACCAGGCGATCAGCGACGTGATCGAGCGCTTCGTCCCAGGAGACCTGGCGCCACTCTTCGCGATCGAAGGCCTGGGTGCGCTCCCCGGGGGCCTGCGGCACTTTGCGTATCAGGGGCGAGGTGACGCGCCTGGGATGGTAGATGAAATCGTAGCCGAAGCGCCCTTTGACGCACAGGTTGCCCTGGTTGACCGGGCTGTCGAAGGGCGCGGTGACTTTGTAGATGTACTCGTCCTTGATGTGCAGCTCCATGCTGCAGCCCACGCCGCAGTATGGACAGGTGGTGGGGACGATGTGGTCGGGGTGGATCATGTGATGCTCCAATGAGTAAAACGAAAGGGGGTTGTCTAGAAACTCGGGAAACGTCATTTTGAATTTTTCCTGAGCTTGTGAAGGACCTAGTGAAGAATCTCCGATTTAGCCTGGGAGACCCTTCGTTAAGCTCAACTCTGTTGAGCCGCTCAGGGTGAAAACCTTTTGGGACAGCCCCGTTACTCTTTACGTCTCCGTTTCCTTTTAACGTGCGTGGCCTGAAGAACTTCTTCCATGGTGCTGCCCTGCTCAAGCAGCCATTCACGCTTTGGTTTCAGGGCGCCGGTCGGGCACACCCCCAGGCACTGGCCGCAGAATACGCAGGTTGTTTCTGGTAAGTGCCTGTCGAAGAAGGTGCCGATCTGGGTTTCGAAGCCGCGCCCGGTGAAGTTGAGGGCGTAAGTGTACTGGGCGTCTTCGGCGCAGACCTGCACGCAGCGCCAGCACAGCACACACTTGGCGTAGTCGCGGATGTACATGGGGTTGTCGTCCAGCACCGACGGCTGGCGGCGTTCGGCGCCGGGGAAGCGCTCGTGGCTGGCGCCGGTCTCTTCCATCATCGACAGGATCTCGGGCGATTCGGACAGGTCGACAGCCGAGGCCAGCATCTCGAGGATGGTGCGGCGGCTGCGTTCGACACGCTCCGTGTTGGTGTACACCACCATACCCTCGCTCACCTGTGCCACGCAGGAGGCTGCCAGCACGCGCGCGCCCTCCACCTCCACCACGCAGGTGCGGCACAATCCGTTGGCGGTGCAGTGATCGTGGTAGCAGATGGTGGGGACCGGGATACCGGCTGATTCGGCTGCCTTGTGGATGGTGGTGCCAGGGGGTACGGTTATTTTTGTGCCATCTATCGATAAAGAGATGTCTTCAGGCATCTGTTTCTCCGATAATTAAACAGGGGTTTAGGGGATAAGGGATAGGGGAAGTCGTAGGGAGTTCCCTATCCCCTGACCCTTCCCCCTTATCCTTTTATGTATTGAATTTCTTTGGCCACAGCTTCATGGCGCTGATGACCGCGGTGGCGGCCGTCTGGCCGAGGCCACAGATGGAGGCGTCGCTCATCGTCCAGCCCACCTCGGTCAGTCGGTCAGCGTCGCCGGGGAGTGGGGTTCCGGCTGCCACGCGCCCAAGAATCTCGTACTGGCGTTGGGTCCCGAGCTGGCAGGGATAACATTTGCCGCAGGACTCGTCGGTGAAGAAACGCCCCAGCCGCAGCAGCACGTCGCGCACATCGCGGGTGCTGTCAAATACCATCAGCACGCCCGAGCCCAGCGGCAGTCCGGCGGCGTTCAGATCCTCGAACGTGAGCGGCAGGTCCAGGTGCTCGACCGTAGCGAAAGCGCCGGCCGCGCCGCCGACCAGCACAAATCCCAGTGATCGATCTCCGGGGACACCGCCGGCCAGGTCGAACAGCACGTGCCGCATGGTGACGCCGAACGGCACTTCGTAGACGCCGGGCCGCACGACGTCGCCGGAGAGACAAAACAGCTTGGTGCCGGGGGATCTATCTGTGCCCAGCTCTCGATATGCACTGGCTCCGTTCTGGATGATATAGGGGACGTTGCACAGGGTCTCGACGTTGTTGATCACCGTCGGTTTTCCGAACAGTCCGTGGGTAGTGGGGAAGGGCGGTTTAATGCGCGGGAAGCCGCGTTTGCCCTCTATCGATTCGAACATGGCCGTCTCTTCGCCGCAGATATAGGCGCCGGCTCCCAAACGCAGTTCGAGGTCGAAATCGAAACCGGAGCCTAAAATATTTTCGCCCAGGAAGCCTGTTTGGCGCGCTTCGAGGACGGCCTGTCCCATAATATAAAATGCGTTGGTGTATTCACCGCGGATGTAGATGATGCCCCGCCGGCTGCCGACCGCGTAGGCGGCGATGACCAGACCCTCGATGACGCGCTGTGGATCGCCCTCCATCAAGACCCGATCTTTGAAGGTGCCCGGCTCGGACTCATCGGAGTTGCAGATGACGTACCTGGGCTCGTCCGGCGCACCGGCGCAGCCCAACCACTTGGCGCCGGTTGGGAATGCGGCCCCTCCGCGCCCGACCAGGCCGGAGGCTTTCACCTCGTCGATCACCTGTTCAGGCGACCGGGAGAGCGCCTTTCCGAGGGCACGATAACCACCAGCAGCCTGGTACTCTTCGAGTGAGGTGAAATGACCTCTTCCACAATAAGCGGTCAGCGTGCGCGCGTCGCCGCCGACATGATCCGCGGCCATCGGTCTCTCCTGGTTCAGGATTTGGGCTGCTTGTTTGGGAGCGGCATCACCCACAGCCTGCTCTCCAACGAGCAGCGCGGGTGCGTGGGCACACAGCCCCAGGCAGGGGAAACGCTCGACTGTCAGTTGGTTTTTGTGTCTGTTAGCGGAATCGCCGCTCGCCTCGCCCGTGCCTGCCCCCGCAAGTTCATTGAAGGCTCCCAGCACTCCTTCGGCGCTGGCGAGAGCGCAGGCCGGGTCCGTGCAGACGCGCACGATGGTCTTCCCCACAGGCTCGCGGTAAAACAGGCGGTAAAAATCGATCACGCCGCTGACATCCGCCAGAGGCACGTCCAGCGATAGCCCAATTTCAACGGCGACCGGTTCGGGGATGTAACCATATAATTTCTGGGCCGCATGCAGGGCGGGCAGCAAGCCGGAACGGCCCTGCGGAGCGTACGCGGTAAGCGTTTCACGCAGGGGAGTCAGATCGAAATCGGACATAAAACCTCCTGTATGAGTTGTTGGATTATAACACTTACAGGGGAAGGGTGGTGCCGATGCCGCGCTGCACCGCCAGTCGGTAGACCTCGGGTGCGACGGCCATGTCGTCCAGCGCCAGGCCCAGGTTCATGGCCATGATGCGTTCTTCTACGTTCTCTCTCCCAGGTTTTGCGCCGATCAGGATCTCCCCCAGGTCGGCGTATGGCTCCGGCGTGTTCTGGAAATAACCGAGTTCCCGGTAGTATTGGAACTGGGCCAGGTCGTCGGTGCACAGCTTATCGAACTGCGCCAGGGCGGAGGGCGCCCAGTAGCTGTCGAAATCGACGGCCGAGGCGAAAGAGCCAGGAGGCAGCCAGTCACCCTGGATGGTGGGCTGCGGGTGGTTGAGGATGGGACCGGAGGTGATAACCAGGTCGCTCTGGGCGACAGCCTCCTTTGGATGCTCCACGCCGGTCACTTCCAGGTCTAATTCCTCCGACATCTCTTCCACGAAGCGCCGCTGAGCGTGCGGGTCGATATCGTAGGCGTAAACCTTTTGGAGGGGTAAGAGCGCCTGCAGCGCTTCCAGGTGGGTGCGCCCCTGGACGCCGCAAGCCAGGATGCCGCACACCTGGCTGTCCGGGCGCGCCAAATATTTGGCCGCCAGGGCGCTGGCTGCGGCCGTGCGATAAGCGGTGATCCAGGTGCAGTCCAAAACCGCGTACGGGAAACCGGTCTCCAGGTCGTTGAGCACGATCAGGCCGCTGATATAGGGCAGGTCGCGCTGGCTGTTGTCGGGAAAGCCGCCCACCCACTTGATGCCCGCAGAACGCATCTTGGGGATGTAGGCGGGCATGGCGTGGATGAAGGCGTCCGGCGCGGGGTGGATGCCCGGCTTGGGCGGCATCTCAACCCGGCCGCGCCCTTTTTCGGTGAAGGCGGTCTCGAGCAGGTCGATGATGGTGGAGATGTCCAATCCGACCGCCTCCACGTCCCGTCGTGACAGGTAAAGCAGTTCTTGTTCCATTTAATGCCTCCCAGTCATCCCCCAACCCAGGTGTTGTGTGGAGCTGAAATCAGAAGCTTGTTCCATCCTGCGTGCCCTCTATCGAGATTACTCTGGGTCATTTTTATTCTTCCGCATCCGTCTTATCGAAGGTGCAGCCAGGTGAGAAGTCATTGGCATTAAACTTGTATCTGAAAGTACCTTTCTCTTCATTCCATTTCACCTTAACCGTTAGATTCTGATCACCTGCTCGTGAGTAGCTGCATTAAGATACTACATAGTAACAATCAGGTAAATCCACCAAATCACTCAATGCAGATTGTAAATCTTTTTCGCCAGCGGCGGAGTAAGATCCATCGGCACCAAGTTTCCCGAGCACTTCCTCTTTTATTTTTCCGCTCAGGTCAATTACAACAACTGGATGATTGGAATCAGCGATCAACGATTCAACCTCTTCCAAACTTGGGTAACCTGCAGCACCTGAACCTGCGCGGTGGATTCCGCCGGTAAATACCACTAGTGAGGTTACATATTTTGATCCCTCGGGGTTAATATTGCGGCTATCCAGTATTTTAAGCCCCATTTCCATGGCGCCGTAGACATTCGAAGAGGGATCCTCGAACTGATAGGATTCCAAAGCTTTGATTGCGTCCTGGATTTTTTTGGGATCGTCCGTGAATGCTACTAACTCTTCAATTTCAGCGCCTGCTCCGCCTTCGAATGTGTAAATACCTATGGAGTTCTCTTGACCATAGATTTCAATAAAATTGTTCACTGCGGATATTAACTCCGAGAGCCTTGTCGGATTTTTCATCCTGTCACTCATATCCACGAGCAGAAGGAATTCTAACCTGGATGGAATTCGTTGAATTTTCACCTGATGTTCGGGATTGCTTATATCATTTCCGTCCTCCTTAAAGAAGAAGCGATTCGCGAATTCCTTTTCATCCAACGTGATGGGATCTCCATGACAGGTTTCCAATGAAAACTCGAATGTTATCATGCCTTTATCAACAACAGGTTCGGTCTCTTTAATTATGGAAATATTGCATTCTTCCTTGGAAATAAATGGCAGCGTGCAGGCCAATATTGTTAAAATGATGATCAGCCCTCCCAGAATTGGAATCATTACAGATTTATGATCCCCTTGAATGGGTCTAATCCTGTCACCTGAGCTTTTCATTGAATTCCCTCCTTTACAATCTGGTAATCATCATTACACTATGTTGTGTTTTTTACCGAAAGTACATTAAGAACCATCATGGCCTTGGAGAACCAAACAACTGCTTTATTTATATCATCGAATCGCCATCTGGTGTTTTGTTTTAATATTAATGATCCTTCCTGACAGTGGATATGGTGTTGGCACTGCGTTCGATTATTCAATTGGCTGATTGGAATTGCTGCCAATCTTGGTACAATAAATGCTGCTGCCGAAGTTTGCACTTGAAGAAATGAACCAGGTTGAGCAGCGGCAGCAATCACTTTGTGATCAGCAGGGAAGAGGAGGTTTACCGGTGAAGATGTCTGCATACCAAAAAATCTTGTTTTTTTGCGCAGGTCTCCTGTTGTTAACAGGCTGCGCGGGTGGCGGATCTGGATCAGGCGCTGCAGCCGCGGTTGAGCGTTACTTCCAGATGCTGGTAACCGGGGATGAAAACCAGCTTGTGGATGCCTCGTGCGCGGCGTGGGAAGAGAGCGCACGCCTGGAGATGGAATCGTTCACCGCCGTATCGGTTGAACTGGTGGATATGACCTGCCAGGAAGCAGGCCAGGAGGATGATATTACGCTGGTGACCTGCAGAGGAACAATAGTGGCCAATTATGGGAACGAAGTGCTGGAAATCGATCTCAGCGAACGTACGTATGAGGTCATCACCGAGGCTGGCGAGCTGCGTTTGTGTGGCTATCGCTGATAAGGGTAAACCCATGTTTCGTCGGATATTGTCGCGAGAAAATTTCCTGGCGCTGCTGCTGTGCCTGATCCTGATTTTGATTGTGATCCTTACGGCAGACCAGGCGCCTGAGTGGATCTACCAGGGTTTCTAGACACCAGCGCCGGCGGAAAACGTTCTTGCAAGCGCAATCACCAAATCATCAATGACCCTCACCTATATCCTGGTTTTTGTAATTTTCGCCCTGATCATTGGATGGCTGGTGCCACCGCGCCGGAGGATCTTGTTTTTCCTGGGCGGCAGCGTGCTGGCGATCTACTGGCTGCAGCCGTCCACGCCGATCCGCAACCTGGATTTCTGGTTCCCGACGGCTTCGATCGTCCTGACGGGTCTGGTCTGGGCGGTGGTATCGAAGGCTGCGGCAGGAGAAATTGGAAGTTTCAATAAATCTACTCTGATAAGCGGCGGGATTATTTCAGGCCTGATCCTGCTGGTGGGGGTGACCCGATACATAGAGCCGTTAAACTGGCTGACGCCCACCAGGCCTCCCAACATTCTCGTTGTGGCTGTTGTGCTCGTGGCGATAACTATGGGGATATTCCTGCTGTATCGCATCTGGCCCAACAAACGTTTTCTGTCGAATCTCACTATCATCGTCATTATTGTCCTGTTCATTGTACTTAAAAGCGACGATCTATCTGTGGCAGCCAGCGCCTGGCTGCGCAGCCGGACAGGGCAGCCGGTAATTACTGCGCTCACCACGGACCTGCCCTGGATTGGTTTTTCTTTCCTGGCTTTACGCCTGCTGCACGTGCTGCGTGATTACCAGGGCGGCAGGCTGCCGTCGTATTCCTTGCGGGAGTTTATAAGCTACGCCATCTTCTTCCCTACCTATACCGCAGGCCCGATAGATCGCTCCCAGCGGTTCATGGGCGATCTGCGCAAGACCACGGCGGCTGCGGGGGAAAACAGCATTACCCTGGGGCCGATAAAATTCTACGGGAATTCCGAGCAGCTGGTGGTCGGCAGCCGGCGGATACTGTGGGGTGTGTTCAAGAAGTTTGTTCTGGCGGACGGGCTGGCGCTGATCGCTCTGAACGGTTTGAACGCGGCACATGTCCAATCAACGCTGTGGATGTGGGTGCTGCTGTACGCCTACGCATTGCGCATCTACTTTGATTTCTCAGGCTACACAGATATTGCGCTGGGATTGGGGTTATTTATGGGATTCAAGCTGCCGGAGAATTTCGACCGCCCATACTTGAAGAGCAGCCTGACGGCTTTTTGGAACAGCTGGCACATCACACTGGCCCAATGGTTCCGCTCGTATTATTTTAACCCGGTTACACGCGGCATGCGCCTGCGCGGTCTACCTGCCTGGCTGATCATTATTGTGGGGCAGTTCAGCACCATGCTGCTGATAGGGCTGTGGCATGGCATTACCTGGAATTTTGCGATCTGGGGCGCCTGGCACGGAATTGGGCTGTTTGTCAACAACCGCTGGACGGCCTGGATGGGGCCCCGGCTGTCCTTGCTTGAGCTGGGCGGTTTTACTCGACGCGTCCTGACCGTATCCGGCTGGTTCGTGACATTCAATTACGTCACGCTGGGGTGGGTCTGGTTTGTTCTGCCGGACGTGGAACTCTCCTGGAGAGTGCTGCAGCGTTTGTTTGGGTTTTAGAATCCGCTGATCTAACCCTGGCGGCTTTAATTTATAATCGTAGTATTCAGTCCGTCAGTAAGGAGCAGAATTGGCTTTACTTTATAACAAAATTAACCATGAAGCGACTGAGAGCAAAGAAAAAATAAACCTGAACTCTATTTGCTTTGATCTGTATTCAATGGAATTAATAAAGTTGAATGACCGTGATGCAAAACCCTGAATCCGTATCACAAAAAAACGCATTAAAATCGGTGGGCAGGATAGCGGGTAAGACCCTGCTGCTGTTCTTGCTGGTCAACCTGGTGTTTGCGCTGTGGTATCCGGTGCGGGAGCTCGGGCGGCTCTCGGCTTACAATGAGCTTCTTCCGGGCCGACAGCGTCTGCCGTACGGAGATCACCCGCAGAAGTCGTTCAACCTGAGCCTGTTCAACCTGGAGGCAATGTTTGCGTCCCATGAGCTGGCTGGGGGACCGAAACCGGAAGACGAATTCCGCGTGCTGTTGATCGGCGATTCGTCCGCCTGGGGTTTCCTACTGCCGGTTGAAGATACACTGTCAGCCAGGATCAACGCCTTCGGAAGCACAGTTCCGGACGGCAGGACGGTGCGTGTTTATAATCTGGGTTATCCGGTCATGTCGCTGACCAAGGACTTACTCTTGCTGTCATACGGGCTGCAGTACGATCCGGACATGATCGTATGGCCGGTGACCCTCGAGTCGATGCCTGCCGATAAGCAACTATCCCCGGCAATTCTGACCCACAACCCGCAGAATGTGCGAGACCTGGTCAAAAAATACAGGCTGGATGTTGATGTGCAGAGCGTTGAGTGGGTGGAACCAACATTGTGGGAGCGAACTATTGCGGGCGGTCGGCGCGGCCTGGCGGATTGGCTGCGGCTGCAGCTCTACGGCGTGTTGTGGGCAGCCACCGGGATAGACCAGGATATCCCTGAAAGTTATACGCCACGCATGGAAGATTTGGCGGATGATAAAAGCTTTCATGATCTGGAACCGGATTTAATGGAGAGCGACCTGGCTTTCGATGTGCTGAACGCCGGGATAAAGATGTCGGGGGATGTACCGTTGTTGATCATTAACGAGCCGATGTTCATCAGCCGGGGAGAAAACAGCGATATCCGCTACAATTATTACTACCCTCGTTGGGCCTACGACGGCTACCGGGTGTTGATGGATCGGATGAGTGAGTCGAATAACTGGAATTACATTGACCTATGGGACGTAATTCCCCCTCCAGAATTTACCAACAGTGCCGTGCACCTGTCGCCAGAAGGATCTGAACTGTTTGCCAGATTGGTGTTGGATTCGATCCTGGAACTGGTCGGAGATACGGAGATCGATTAACACCAGCCCACAATGAAAGCCCATTGAATATATATTAGCGAGGATAGGATATAATTCGAGGCCATGAAAACGACCTGGATATTATTCGGTTTCTTGTTGTTATTGTTGGTTGGCTGCAGCACAGCGGATAGTACGCTTCCACAGGCCAGCGCGGCTGCTGCCACGGCTGGAGCGAACACTCAGGTCGTGATTGAATCGGGTGTGGTCGAAGCGGATGTAAACAAACCAACAGAAGCCCCGCCTGCGGAAACTCCCACAAACACGAGTATCCCGGAGATGGCGCCTTCTGCAACTTCCGAACCAACTCCAGCACTAACGTCAGAACCAATACCTGAACCTACTCCAACGATGGGGCCGGATGACTGGCAGGAGCTGCCTGTTTTACCGGTGGTGAGCGAGAGGGTGATCGAAATTTACCAGCGTGGGCAGGAATTGGGCAATAACGCGGGAGCTTACTCGAAAGTCGGTGACTGTGGGGCCACCCCGGCCTGGTTTCTGGGAGATTTCGATGGCAAAGCCAAGCACTACAGCCTGGGCGAATACAATGAACTTCAAGGTGTGATTGATTCCTTCCGTGGATCGCACAAGCGCACCAGCCTGGCGGCAAAATCGGGATTCAACGCATCCTCCATGTTTGCCACCATCTGGAGCAACCGGGAGCACTGCCTGGCAAACGAGACTCCACTGGCATGCGAGTATCGTAAGCACCGGCCGATCATGGCGCTGGTCGCCCTGGGTACAAACGATGTGCATCATCAGGACACCTTCGAAGCGCGCATGCGTGAGATCATTGAGTTTTCGATCGATACCGGTGTGATACCGATCCTGTCGACCAAGGCAGACAACCTGGAAGGGGAAGGCAGCATCAATGCCACCATCGCGCGCCTGGCGATGGAATATCAAGTTCCATTGTGGAATTTTTGGCGGGCGGTGCAGCCGCTTCCCAGCCAGGGTTTGCAGGAGGACGGAGCCCATCTCACCCGGGCAGGCAACCATTTCGATGATCCCAATGCCATGCAGACGGCCTGGACTGTTCGCAATCTTAACGCTCTGCAGGTGCTTGATATTGTCTGGCAATATATTAATGAAGCAGCCACAGATTGATGGGGAATTGCATCACCCCAAACGACAAAGAGGTCAAATATGAGTGATCATGTGATAGATGAGTTATCTGTTTACATGGTGACAGAAATCCTGAAACAGCCGGAGAGGAAGATCGCCTCTGGTGAGGCGCTGATCTCCAGCGGCCTGATCGATTCATTCAGCCTGGTCGACCTATCGATATTTATCGAAGAGCGCTACGGGGTGAGGATTGACGATACCGAGTTGAACGCGGATACTTTCGACACATTGGAACAATTAACTGCCATCATCCGGGAACGCCGGACTTAATGGATACTATCCCCCAGATCCTGTTCGAGGCGTACCGGGATGCTCCCGACCGTACGGCGATAACCCTTCTGTTCAGCGACCGGCCTGAAGTGGAGCTGAACTACCGGGATCTGGTGCACTTTTCCGCGGGATACGCATCATCGCTGGCTGAATCGGGTGTCGCCAGGGGGAATGTGGTTATTTTGATCCTCGACCACGGAGCGGACCTGGTGTGCGCTTTTTTTGGGACGATTCTGCACGGTGCGATACCGGCAATTATGCCGTTCCTGACCGAGAAACTGTCCACGAAACAATACCGCGCTTCCCTGACGGAGCTGTTTGCGATCACATCGCCTAGAGCGGTTATCACCTATCCCGAATTCGTTCCGGAAGTGCAGGCAGCTATTGAGAATGCTAACCACACCGGGTTGTTTGCGCCGATGGTGCTGAGCTCCGATCAGGTGTCAACTGCTCGGTCAATTAAATGGGATGAATTGGGTGGAATGGATCGCTCGTCCAACGATATCGTATTGCTGCAGCATTCCTCCGGTACGACGGGCTTGCAAAAGGGAGTCGCGCTCTCGCACCAGGCTGTCATCCGCCAGATCGAGAATTATGCCCCGGTACTGGAATTGAGCCAGGATGACGTGATCGTAAGCTGGCTGCCGCTTTACCACGACATGGGGTTGATAGCCGGTTTTATCATGCCGGTGCTGGCGCGGGCGCGGCTGGTGCTGATGTCGCCGTTCGATTGGGTGCGGGGGCCGTATCGATTAATGCAGGCGATCTCGGAATACCGCGGGACGCTTTGCTGGATGCCCAACTTTGCGTATAACTTCTGCGCCAGGAAGATCCGTGATAGGGAATTAGAGGGCGTTAACCTGTCCAGTCTGCGGGCGGTGATCAACTGCTCGGAACCGATGCACTGGAGCAGCCACCAGATGTTCCTGGAGCGGTTCCAGCCATATGGCCTGAGCCCCCAGGCGCTGGCGACCTGCTACGCCATGGCGGAGAACGTGTTCGCGGTAACGCAAGGCGGTATTAACGGTCCAATAAAAGAAGATATGATCGACCGGCAGGCATTTTCTAACCGCCAGGTAGCCGCACCTATCGATGGTGGACTGCATGAAGGGAGCATGCTCAGGATGCTGTCTGCGGGAAATCCGATAAATAATACGGAAGTGCGGGTGATCGATTCGTCTGGCAATGAACTACCCGAGCGCCATGTTGGTGAAATATCATTGCAGAGCAACTGCATGCTGAGCGGATACTACAACCGCCCGGATGCCACAGAGAAAGCTTTTATTGATGGTTGGTATTTGACTGGCGACCTGGGCTACCAGGCAGATGGTGAACTGTATATTACCGGTCGTGTAAAGGATTTAATTATCGTGGGTGGAAAGAACGTTTACCCGCAAGATTTGGAGCGCCTGGTGGAAGATGTGGATGGGGTGCATCATGGTCGTGTGGTGGCGTTTGGTGTATTTAATGAAAACACCGGAACTGAAGACGTGGTGGTGATAGCCGAAGTGGATCTGGAATTGGAGGGCAAAGGGATTCCCTGTATGAGCGATCCAGCAAGCTCGGAAGGAAAAATCGCAGCCCAGATACGGCAGCGTATCACGCAGGGATCGGAAATCGCGTTGCGTTATGTTTGTGTTGTAGGCAGGAACTGGCTGCTGAAGACCAGCAGCGGCAAGGTAGCACGCTCGGCGAACAGAGAGAAGTATCTATCCGAAATGGGATAGTGAGTTAACGTACGCTCAATCCCCCTGTAATTCCCACAACTGGCGGATGATCTGGAGATGACCCAGGTGAATGGCGGTGTGCTCCAGCGCGTGCAGCAGCGCCCAGGCGACCGTGAAACGACGGCCGGTGCGCGGCGATATGCAAATCCGCTCGAGGTCCAGGACGGTGATCTTGGGCAGCAAATCTCTGGCGAAAGACTGTGCGCTTTCCAGGCGCGCCTCCAGGTCTGAGATTTGCAGACCGCTGGCGAGGAATTCGGCGTCCCGGTCACGGTCCGAGGGCACGCCGCCGGCGACGTCGCCGATCCAATAGCGTTCCGCGCCGGTCAGGTGTGTGACCAATGCATTGATCGATGGGATATCGTCGCCCGGGGACCAGTCCAGCGCCTCCCCCGGCAGATCGTCGAAGGCACGCGCAACGTCCTGGTGCAGTTCTTCCAAACGATCCAGGTAATCTTTGTTGAAGGATTCCATGATCTCCTCCGCAATGTGATGTTATCGTTCCGATGGCTTTCTTATTATAACCCCTGACGGGAGAATATTACAAAGGTGGTTCTTCTTTCTCCAGGGTTTGTCGTGGTTTTTGGGAGGAGCTTGTTTGTGCGGTCTTTGAATACTGAGACAGGCATGCTACAAGAGACCGCAAACAGCAGAAAACAAATCAATCCTATGTATAAAGGTTCGGTTATTGAGTGTCAGCATTCCGTGTCGGACGCCAGGCCGGATCGAAATCTGCAGCCGGATTATTAGTGATCTGGGTGAGCGCGGCGCCATTGGTCGTCATGATATAAATCTCGTGGTTGCCGCCTTCAGGCCAGCTTTCGAAAACAAGCCAGAGTCCATCGGGAGAGTAGCGGGCTTCCCTCATCGGGACCGGCCCGATACGTATATTAAATTCGGAGTAATCGTCATCATCATAGGAACCTGCTGCTAGGCCTGGTACTGCTCCAGTGAAGGGGTACTGGGTGAACAAGATCACGGCACCAACCGGGGACCAATCCGGGTATAAATTATTGGCATCGGTGGTTTGAGAAAACTGCCGTTTATTATTCCCATCAGAGTCCATGATCCAAATCTCTTTTAAGCCTTTGGGCGCAGTTACGAAGGCGATCGTCTCCCCATCAGATGACCAGGCAGGATGTTTTTCGCGTGAATATTTGTCTGAAATCAAAGCCACGGATTGGTCATCCAGTTTCATTTTATAAATACGGGGGCGACCGGTCTTGCGATGGGAAGTGAAGATGATGAATTCTCCATTCGGTGACCAGGCCGGATCGTAATCGCCGCCTGGTTCGGATGGTAGTGGTATGAGATCGCCATCGCTGTTATCGACTTCGATCATGAATATTTGCGCTCCGGGGTATTCCTCCTGGTTTCCTTTACACGGAGATATGAACAACAGGTATCTGCCATCAGGTGACCAGGCGGGTTGGCATGCGCCGTCTGATATATCGGTTATCTGTCGCCATTCACCGCTATCGATGTCTGTCACGAATATCTGGGGCAGCCCACGGCGGTCTGAGGCAAAAGCGACCTCTCCTTGACCGCCGCCCATCCTGGTGGGTTCCATGGTTGGTGGGGATGTCCCGGTAAGCGTAATGGTGGGTATGGAGGTCTCTGAGGGTACGATGGTTGGAGTTGGGGTTAACGTTGGTCCGGAAGTCACCCTTGGGGTCAGCGTCATCGTCCCTTCGATCACGGCCACCAACGTGGCCAGCTCTTCGACAGGGTCCGTTGTACCAAACTTTGTTGGTTCTACTTCAACCCGGGTCGGAGTGGGGGAGGCGCTAATGCCCAACAGCTGCCCCGGCAGCTCAGATCTTGAAATGATAAACACCACAACAGACACGAGGGCCAGCGCCAGAAACAAATACAGCCACCAGTATTTTCGCCATGGATATCGTTCCATGAGCGGTGGACCCGCCCGACCTGGCGGAGGAGTGACCGATGACCGGCCAGGCGAAACGACATCGTAACCTGCATCTGTCCCATCGTTGAACACTCTGGATGGAATCGGAGTAGCCTGGCCAATTGATGGTCCGGGCTCCTGCGCAGGCGCCGGTGAGACACGGTATTCACCTGTATCTCGGCCCACGCCGGCAGTGAGGCTCAGTAGTGCACTTTTGAATTCCCTGGCAGTCTGGTAACGGTCGTCTGGGCGCACCTCGAGCGCTTTTTCAATCGCTTTGGATAATCGCAGCGAGACATTTGAGTTTGACTCTTCAATGGGCGTTAATTGATCCTGTCCCATGGCGCGGCTCATGGCATCTTCGGGAATAAATGTGGTTAATGCCGCATACAGCGTAGCCCCCAAGGAGTATATATCGGATCGTTGGTCCGTCTGGGCGGTTCCATACTGCTCCGGAGGTGAATAACCGGGAGTCATGGCGCGTGCACCCGTGGCAGTTTTTTCGGTCGTGTTCCATGTTTTTGCCAGGCCAAAATCTACCAGGTATATCTCGCCCTGCGGCGTTATGCGTACATTTCCGGGTTTGATATCGCGATGGACGATGGGCGGGTTTTGTATATCCAGGTAGGAGAGGGCGTCGCAGATCGCGACCCCTATAGTTATCACGTCCTCCTCTGGCAGCACCCCCTGGCGATCCATGCGCTGGCGCAGGTCTTCGCCATCGATAAAATCCATGACTAGGTACTGCCCCTGTCCTTCCATAATAAAGTGGTCCGTGACGCGCGGTAAGTTGGGGTGGCGTAATCCGGCCAGGATGATCGCTTCGCGGTGGAACTGGCGCGCGAACTCATCGGTCGTAAACAAATTATCCTTGACCGCGACGTCCACGCCGAGATTTTCATCCACGGCTTTGTAGACCGATCCCATGCCCCCTAAACCGAGGATTTCGATAATCCGGTAGCGATTATTGAGCAGCGAGCCCCGTTCGAGTGTCATGATTTACGAGATGAAATTTCAGATATCCAGGTTGCGAACTTCGTGGGCGTGGGTTTGGATGAACAGTTTACGTGGCGGCACTGCGGCGCCCATTAACATGTCGAAGGTGCGATCCGCGGCCGCTGCATCCTCGATGGTGACCAGCAGGAGTGTGCGTTGGGCTGGATCCATGGTGGTCTCCCAGAGCTGGTCGGGATTCATCTCACCCAACCCTTTATACCTTTGGAGATTCACCTTGTCGGATGAAGCGCCCATGGATTTGATCATTTGTTCGCGTTCAGATTCGGAGTAAACGTAGCGCACGTTCTTCCGGTAACTGATGCGATAGAGGGGCGGCTGGGCTATGTAGAGATGCCCGTTCTCGATCAATGGTTGCAAATAGCGGAAGAAGAAGGTCAACAATAAAGTCCGGATGTGACTCCCATCCACATCGGCGTCTGTCATGATAATGATGCGGTGATAACGCAGACCGGAGAGGTCAAAAGACTCGCCAATGCTGGTCCCCATAGCGGAGATGAGCGCTCTTACTTCTTTATTAGCCAGGATCTTGTCCAGGCGCGCTCTTTCGGTGTTCAATATTTTTCCACGCAGGGGCAGGATGGCCTGGAAGTGCCTGTCACGGCCTTGCTTTGCGCTGCCGCCGGCGCTGTCACCCTCGACGATGTAAAGCTCTGTCTTTTCCGGATCCCGCTCGGAACAATCGGCCAGCTTACCGGGTAAAGTCAGGCTCTCTAAGGCGGATTTCCTGATGACCAGATCGCGCGCTTTACGCGCTGCATCGCGCGCGCGCGCGGAAGTGAGGCATTTCGATATGATGGCCTTCCCGGCGGACGGATTTTCTTCCAGGAAGGTGCTGAACGCCTCGCCGACGACATGCTGTGCGTGTGTTTGCACTTCCGGGTTCATTAGCTTGACCTTGGTTTGACTTTCAAACTGCGGGTCAGGGTGTTTGATGCTGATAATCGCGGTTAACCCTTCACGGGTATCATCGCCGGTGAAATTGGGGTCAGCGTCCTTTAAAAGACCATTGCGCCTGGCGTAGTCGTTTATGATGCGGGTCACTGCTGAGCGTAAACCGGTGAGGTGAGTTCCGCCGTCGATGGTGTTGATGGTGTTGGCGAAGGCATAAATAGATTCGGTGTAAGCATCGGTGTACTGGATGGCAGCGTCGATGGTAATATTGTCAACTTCCTTTTCGACGTGTATCACTGGATGCAGTACCTTGCGATTGCGGTTGATATAGCGTACGAATGATGTAATACCACCTTCGAAGTAGAAAGTCATTTCGCGATCCGATCGCTCGTCTTCAAAGTGGATGGTGGTTCCACGGGTTACGAAAGCCATCTCTCTGAAGCGCTGTACGAGCGTTTCGTAACGGTAATCAAAGTCGCCACTGAAAATCTCGCTATCGTATTTGTACGTCGTACGGGTGCCGGTATCTTTTGGATCGACTTTTCCAATCACTTTGAGCGCACCGGTAGGGTAGCCGCGTTCGTAGCGTTGAGAATACTTTTTCCCGTCACGGCGCACCTCCACCTCGCACCACTCGGAGAGAGCATTTACTGCCGACACACCGACTCCGTGTAATCCGCCGGATACCTTATAGCTGTCTCCGTCGAACTTGCCGCCAGCATGCAAAGTTGTCATGACCACTTCCAGGGCAGGTTTATTCATCTGCGGATGAATGTCTACGGGTATACCTCGCCCGTTATCGGTCACTGTAACGCTGCTGTCTGAATGGATGAACACCTCGATGAGGTCGCAAGCCCCGGCTAATGCTTCATCGATCGAGTTATCCACAACTTCATAAATGAGATGATGCAGCGCTTTCCTATCTGTGCCACCGACATACATTCCCGGGCGTCGACGTACTGCCTCCAGGCCTTCCAGAACCTGGATATCTTTTGCATCATACGAATAAGTTTCAGTATTCACTACATATACCTCCAGATACCGCGCCCATGATGTTAGAAATCAAAGTAAAAACAAGGGTGCACGACATCTATGTAATTATGTTTTTATGGACGACAACTTGGCTTTGTTGACCATCATTTCTACCCATTTATTGGCATCGCGGTAATACACGAAGCTTGCTGCCAAAAGGCTGGTGGTTACAAAAGCGTGTCCGATAATGCCAAGGGTAGTCAGCCAGGATACGTCACCGGTCCTGCTCCATATGAAATCCATCCCCTGGCTGAGGATGATGACCGACAGGAAAAACAGCGCCGAGGCGGGTAATGTCATACGGGTCAATCGTGCACTTTGCACTACAGATGGCCACATTGGACTGTGGTGGGCAAAGATGCCATGTGGCGCAAAGACCAATGGCAAGAGCAGCCATACCAATAAAACACCGTATGCGACGAGGATAAAAGTACCCAGGCTGCCGCCTCCAGCCAGGATAAATGGGAACACGCAAGCGAGCGGAATGCTGATTGCGAATATTACTCCCAACGAGAATAAGAAAAGCATCAGCACCTGGGTGAAATGCCAGGGCCATACTTTAATTGTGTTGAACCAGTCCACCTTTCCATTTAAAGTGGCCTGCGCGACGACTTTGAAGAAAAATGTTCCTCCCAGCAAACCGATCACGGTCAGGACAACCCATAATAGGATTACCAGGCCAAAAGATGGGATCTGCCAGCTGAAAGGCTCGCCCAGCGGGTTTTGCAGCGAAGAACGGGCAATCATCAGGCTGGGAATACCGATAGGAAAGGTACGCAGCATGGAGAACAGATTCAGACGTTCACCCAACAGAGACATGGCTTCGCGATTTGCATTCATCAGATTGGCCACATCCTGAGATTGCAGGTCTGGTAAAACCGTCGTCCATTTGTTGAAAGAACGGAGAAGTCTTTCAACTCGTAGTTGAGGTCCCAGCCATAGAAAAACATCCAGGAATACGCAAAACAAGATTAACCCAAGGTGGTTGCTGATGGTTTCGAACCCTGTCAGCAACGACTGAACTAAGCTCGGTGGCGATGGAAATGCCCTCGAATCCGTCTGTGTCATAATTGTTAAGATTTTACCATACGCACGCCTAATAATCGCCTATGGCGGGTTTAATATTAAAATCCCGTTAGACTATTGACCTTAATGACCTTCATCGGTAGAATCAAGACTTAATTATTTGATTCACGGACAAATCTCTGGTATTGTAATGTGATAAAGTAATTCGGCTTTGTCCATAAGCAATGTCATGATATTAGGAGGGAAATGAACGATTTGGCAAAAAGGAGGTGCTGCCTACCGAAAGAAGATGAATATTTACCTGGAAGTTAAGGAATTCTGAAATCCCGCCAAAGCGGGAATTAAATTAGAATAGAGGAGAACAGGAGAGATGAATAAACGTATCTTTGTAATTTTATCGTTTCTAATCGTTTTCAGCCTGGTGCTGGCAGCGTGCGGAGGCGAGGAAGCAACAGAAGCCCCACCCACTGAAGAACCTTCAGAAGAAGCCCCACCACCTGAGGAGCCCGAAGAACCAGCAGAACCTGAAGAACCGATGACGGGTATGCCCGAAGAATGTGCGGACAACCCGGACGAGACCGTGTGCGCGGTTATCGAAGCCGGCAGCACGATCAAGCTCGGTTTTGCCGGCCCGATGACGGGTGACTACTCAGCGTTCGGAATCGATATCTCCAACGCCGGATTGTTAGCCGTTGAAAACGCAGAACCATTGGCTGGTTTTTCGTTCGAACTGCTGGTCGAGGACACGCAGGGCAGCGGCGAGGGCGGCGCAGCAGTCGCCAACCTCTTCGTAGCAGACCCGGACGTGGTGGCAATCCCCAGCCACACGTTCTCCGGCTCGACGGCGGCAGCCAT